>Ga0065703_1000514_pt1 | contig 19254 bp, 22 predicted proteins | sample SwiRhicommunBV21_FD_59090 | JGI IMG/M metagenome (GOLD analysis project Ga0065703, IMG submission 59090) | Switchgrass rhizosphere microbial communities from Buena Vista Grasslands Wildlife Area, Michigan, USA - BV2.1 v1 | ecosystem: Host-associated > Plants > Roots > Rhizosphere > Soil ...
TTGTTTTGTATAACAACAGCCCTTTTTATTTAAACCGTGGGCGCTTAGCCACCTACCAATGCTTTAACCGCAAAGAATAAAACTGTTGGTCCCATTAAACAGCCAAGTCCCGTATGGAACGTTGCTGTCAGTGCACCATAAGGTACTAAACGGCGATCTGTCGCAGCCAAGCCTGCTGATACACCACTTACAGTTCCAGCCAATCCACCAAAAATCATGGCAGAACGTGGATTGTCGAGTCCCATAAATTTAGCAGTGAGCGGTGTTGAAACCATCACACAAATTGCTTTAACTAAACCAGTTGCAATCGACAATGCCATTACTTCTGAGCTTGCACCAATTGCAGCGCCCGTAACTGGCCCCACAATATAAGTCACAGCACCTGCACCGATTGTGGTAATACTCACCGCATCTCGATAACCAAAAATCCAAGCAAACATACAACCAACAATAAATGGCAGAATGGTTCCGAGAAATAAAGAGAATGCGCCAATAAACCCAGCTTTTTTCGCTTCAGTGGCTTGTACTTCAAATGCCGTTGCTACAATTGTAAAGTCACGTAGCATTGCACCGCCCATGAGCCCTACACCTGTGAAGAGTGCAAGGTCAGTTATGCCTTTTTCGCCACCCGTCATTTTTCCGCCAAACCACGCCAAGATTAAACCAATCACAATCGCAATTGCTGAAGCATGCACTCGTCCATTGGTTAAATATTTAGATAACTTGGTCGACAACCACATAATTAAAGCAATTAAGGCGAAAGCTGTAATTAAACCTAAATGGGTTAAGTCTTTTAATAATAATTCAACCATGAACTTTGCCTCCAATGCGGTTTAATGCAGTGTCTTCTTCCTTCGGTAAGGGGGTTGCTTTGTTATAACGACTTAAACCCGCAATCGTGAGCGTACAAACGATAACTGAAACCACAGCGGCAAAGAGTGCCATATGTCCACTAGATAAAGCTGAAACCACGTTTTGTTGTGCTGCCATAGCAACAACAACAGGAATATACATGGTGCCCCAGAATGAAACGCCTTTTTCGGTTTCAACTGTCATAACACCACGTTTTTCCATCCATAACCGTATGCAAATGAGTAAAATCATGGCGATACCCACGCCACCAACGTTGGACTTTACGCCCAATAAAATGCCCAACAGATCACCGACAATCACACCCACCAAGGTGCAAAGTGCGAGTAAACCAACTCCATATATAATCATGACAATCCCTCATATCCTTGGATCATTTATGCTTTTGTAAAATCAGATTCAAAAAGAAAAACTATTGTCCTGTTCTTTTTGCATTGCCATCTGAATGCTGTCTATGCGTGTTCCTTGAAAAGACAACACGGTTCCTTCTTTAAATGCTCGACGTGCAAGTGTAGTAAGCACCGTTCCCGGCAAAGCTTCGATGTGCAACCTAACACCTCGCTCCCATGCAGCTTGGATGGTACTTTCCCAATCTACAGTTCGGCTCATATTAAAAGCCAAGTCATCCCTAATCTGTTCAGCCTTGCCTAAAGTGCGAGCCGTTGTACCACTTAAATATCGAATTTTAGGCTGCTTAAAAGTGAGTCCCTCCATAGACGCTGCAAGTTGCTCTGCTTGCTGATTTAATAATTCACAGTGCGATGGCACCGATACATCTAACTTTTTTGCCACCACTCCATGTTGTTTTGCCAAAACAGCCACTTGGTTCATGGCTTCAAAACTTCCTGAAATAACGATTTGGTTATGTGCATTAATATTTGCGACAAACACCTCAGGCGTTATTTGATAAATTTGTTTCACCCATGCTTCGACAGCTGTACGGTCTGTACCAATTAGCGCAGTCATGCCATAGCCAATTGGGTAGGCGGTTTGCATGAGTTCCCCTCGATAGGCAACCAAGCGAATGGCATCTTCATAAGCTAAAACCCCTGCCACAACCGCTGCCGACCATGCGCCAATCGATAGACCTGCTACATAATCAGGTTTTAAGTCTTCAGCAGCTAATAAAGCTGAGCTCACCACGCCTGAAATGAGCAAACAAAGCTGTACGGCTCTTGTCGATTGCAACGCAGCCGAACTGTCTAACATCAAAACATCTTCCTTGAGTGCATCCGATGCGCGCTCAAGATGTTCTTTAACCAGAGCCGTTTGAGGTAAGTCGTGCAACATATTGCTTCGTTGTACACCTTGCCCCGGATATACCCAAATCGAAGCCATGATATCTATTCCCTAATTCCATGGGTTTTCTACTAAAACAGCACCATCTTCACGTTTTAATAGAACTTTTCCGTTATTTCTAGCCCATTCTTTTAAAGCCAAACCACCTTGTGGTAGTTGTAGCTGTATATCCACATTCAGCCCCGCTTGCTGAAAATTTTCGAGTAGCTCGACTGCTTGCTTTTTGGCAAAAGGCTGTTCAGCTCGAATCAACAAATCTATGTCACTTTGTTGGATGACTGTTTCAATACCAGTTGCCAACTCAAACCCAAAACTTCCTGTATAGCCCCAACATCCTGAAAAACTTTTCATGATGTTATAAATACTCTGCAAACGTTCTGCCAAATGCTCAAACTGCTGTGTATTAAAGTGAGTCAGTGCTTCTGGCTTAAGTTGTTTGGTAATAGCAGATCTTGGCATTTGCGTGGCATATCGTTGATGACGAAATTGCCCTCTTACACCCACAGCCACCTGATTTTCAGGAGTAATTGCCCGCCGAACCACAACAGGATCGCCACGATGTAACACCTCTTTCACCCAAAGCGGAGCATCATCAGCCAAGCAGTCGGCTGTCATGCCCCACAGCAAATCATGGGCTTCGAGATCAAGTTTCATGACCATTGCTCACGCAATAATTCACGAACCTTTTTAGACATCTGACGGTTTTCGCCGTGAAGTCTTTGTTCCAGTCCTCTAGATTGATCAGCATTAATTTCTTTAAATGCTTGAGCAATTGCTTGCTTCACTAGCAACAGATCATCATTTGTTGGTTGTTCAGGATTTTCAACCGATAACAGCTCCGATAACAATCCAAGCGTTGCATAACTTTCGATGTCATAAGCCATTGGAGGAATGCTTGCAGCTAATTGTTCTAACTCATCAACCGACCGTAGGGTAACGCGTGCAGCAGATTCTTTGCCCATCGCATGCACCATAACACCTGAATCTTTTAAGGCAATAATACGATTGGCTTGGTAACCATGCGCTAAGAAAGCACCTGACATCGACTTACCGACTAGTAAACTGACAATAGGATGGCCTGCTAATCTGGCTCTGGCATAGCTATCTACTGCACCCGCTAAAGCTTGATGAATACCCAATAATTCTTCACGGCGACCATAGGCCTGACTAGGTACATCAACCAGGCATAAAATGCCGCGTTTAGTTTCGGCATGCGCATCAGCTTGAATCACGTCATCAACCGCTTTTGCCAAGCTCCAACCTTCCAAAAGGCCAACTTCACCTTGTCTCGCGCGTGGGAACAAATTATTGCTGTCTTGAACAATGGCAATCACGCGTACCGATTGCTGATCAATCTGACCATCAGCCACCCAAACAGAAGCTGGAAAACCGTCCACTGTCTTAAAACCCTGCGTGAGTGCTTTAAACCAGTGTGCACCTCGCGTAGATGCTTTTAATGTATCAACGGCGATATTCATACTTGTTCTCCTTGATACAAAGCTTGAACCTGTGCTGGGGTAATCTGCTCAGCAGTATCGACTTGTTGTAGCTGCGCTAAATAGAATGAGTAGTTTGAACTACGATGCTGCTGAGGCACGCCTTGAGTTAAATAATCGATGACTTGCTGACGAATTTTCTGGCGATCATCGTCAACATAAGCATCTGCCAAACCACTAGCGAAGCGCTGATTACCACCAGTAATACTCCATATAAATGGACGATCTTTGGCGTTATATTCTTGTACACCAGCTTCTTGTTCAATCACTTGCGGGCCATTTAAGCCTAAACGTCCTTCTTTTGTCATTACAATATAGCTACATAGTCCAGCAGCAATCGACATGCCACCAAAGCACCCTACACTGCCTGCAACTACCGCAATCACGGGTTGATACTGCCGTAAGTTCACAATTGCAGCCTGAATTTCAGCAATTGCAGCCAACCCCAAATTTGCTTCTTGTAAGCGAACCCCACCAGTTTCTAGTAATAAGATTGCAGCCGTTGGAATACCTTTAAGATTGTCTTCAACCGCAAGCTCTAATGCACCAGCAATTTTGGCACCACCAACCTCACCTAAGCTTCCACCCTGAAATAAGCCTTCGATTGAAATCAAAACTACTGGTCGCTCTTGAATAGATCCTTTTGCAATCACCACGCCATCATCTGCTTGCGGCACAATATTTTGCTTAAGCAACCAAGGCGACATGACGCGTGCAAATGGATCGAGTAACTCGCGGAAAGTCCCTTCATCCAATAATGCCTTGGCACGTTCTCTTGCACTCAGTTCAATAAAATCTTGTTTATTTAATAAACTTTGGATATCAGTCATGCGCAATCTCCTCCAAGGCTTGTTCCAGACGTAAGCGAACAACACCGGGGGTTGCACCAAAGTCATGAATATCAATATTGACGGCTGGTGGTATTTGCGCTGTAAAAATCCGTTCAAAAAGATTTTTCCAACGTGCCACACTACCATCCACCGAAGTCACCACCTGAATAGTGGTTTTTCCCGCCTCACCAGGTTCCATCAAAATTTCTAAATCACCTGAACCCACACATCCAACTAATGCCTTTTTTACAGGTGGCTCTGTTGCCACAAATTCAAAATGAAGTGTTTCCATAATCAAAATCCCTCTTTATTTTTTGAAGATGATTGCTCAACACGATCTATAAACAATGTTGCTGCCAACAAATCTGCTGCTCCGCCAGCGGATGCCTTCATCCTAAGTAGGTCAATCTCTAACAAATGCAAAGCACGTCGGCCTTCTAGGCTTGAACTACCGCCCAAATCGAGCACTTGCTGAGCCCCTTGTTGCATACGCTTTAGGCCGTGAGTTCCAGAGCGATAGAGCACACAGGTATCTGTCAAGTTAGTCATCATGGCAAGCAAAGCATTTAATCGAGCAAACTCTTCTTTCATCGGTTTACTGCGACTTTGATAAAGCTGCTTTAAACCAAAATTCACAATAGTTGGGAAGCCTTGTTGTGCCTGTTCTTTTGCACCTAAGACAGCTAATCTTTTCTGTACCTGCTGACCATGACTCAAAGCCTGTTTGGGAATAAACCGATCTTCTAGCTGGGCAATCTGACCTGCTAACTGACATAATTCAACAGCCGATAAGTACTGTTGATTTGTGCGCGCAAGTGCTGCTGCGGTAACCATTAAACCCAAGGCCCAAATTGCACCGCGGTGTGTGTTGACTCCATCTGTTGCCAACATCATGACCTTTTCACCTTGGCGACCAATTTCACCAATGTCTTCACGCAAGGCCTGACACACTGTTCTGTGCTGGATTGCTGCTTGCGCCATCGCATCAAACATTGGGCCTAGACTTTTCGCAGAACGCTCCATTAATTTCAAAGTCAGATCATCATGTGCGCCACTGCCACGACGGTCGACCAAGGCTGGCTTTGGTGTCAGATTAACCTCATCAATCAAAGCCTCTACTGCTAAATCTGCTAAAAACTGGCTATCGCTAAGTGTTTGATATTGAATTTGAGCCATCATTACCAACTCCTGAATTTTGCAGGGGGTTGATATAAACCATCTGACCATGTCACCAAGTCAGCAATATTTTTTGCAGCTAAAAGTTCACGTGTAGCATCGGTACGGCGAATGCCTAAATCTTCAGGGAATACCACTAAACCTTCACGTCTTAGACGTGCTGTTGTTTTAGGATCTTGGCTTAAACCAATACTGGTTACCCCTGCCACTGCGGCAATCATGGCTTGACGCTCTTCTTGGCTACTTGCTTTATATAGATAAGCAATGCCTTCTTCGGTGAGTAAATGGGTGACATCATCGCCATAAATCATGATCGGTGCTAAAGGCAGACCTGCGGTTTTAGCAACATCAATCGCATCAAGGCGTTCTACAAAAGTCGGCTTACCGCCTTCTTGAAAGGTTTCCACCATTTGCACAACTAGTTTTTTACCGCGGGCCAAATAGGTTTCTGTTTCATTGGCACCTTGCAAGCGCATATCCAGCCATGCTGGCGTATCGTGACGACGACCGCGTGGGTCATGCCCCATGTTTGGTGCACCACCAAAACCCGCTAAACGACCCTTGGTGACAGTCGAAGAATGCCCCATGCCATCAACTTGCAAGGTTGCACCAATAAATAGATCAACGGCGTACTGACCTGCAAGCTGACACATCATGCGGTTAGAACGTAAGGCGCCATCGCGACCTGTAAAGAAGACATCGGGACGTGCCGCAACATATTTTTCCATACCGAGTTCGGTACCAAAACAATGCACGCTTTCAACCCAACCTGTCTCAATGGCAGGAATTAAGGTTGGATGCGGATTCAGTGTCCAGTTTCGGCAAATTTTTCCTTTTAAACCTAAAGACTCACCATAGGTCGGTAAAATCAGTTCAATTGCCGCAGTGTTAAAACCAATCCCATGATTTAACGATTGCACATTATGCTTTTCATAAATTCCGCGAATTGCCATCATGGCCATAAGCACATGCACAGGCTTGATGTGTTTCGGGTCGCGAGTAAATAAAGGCTCAATATAAAAAGGCTGGTCTGCCACAACCACAAAATCAACCCAAGAGGCAGGAATATCGACACGTGGTAAATCAGAGACGTCATCGACCAATTCATTAACCTGAACAATCACAATGCCGTCACTAAAAGCTGCCGGTTCAATAAGTGCGGGAGAATCTTCAGTACTTGGGCCTGTATAGATATTGCCTTGGCGGTCTGCCATAAAACCGGCCGAAAGCACCACATTTGGAATAAGATCAACCACAAGGCGTGAATACAACTCGATATAGGTATGGATGGCACCAATTTCTAATAATCCATCTTCAATCAACTGGCTAATACGCAAACTTTGCGGGCCAGCAAAAGAGAAATCGAGTTTACGTGCAATACCTTTTTCAAATAGATCAAGATGTTCTGAGCGTCCAACGCTTGGCATGATCATATGTAAATCATGCAAAACATCTGGATTGGTTTGTGCCAAAGAGCGTGATAAGAAATCTGCTTGCTTTTGGTTGTTTCCTTCGAGTACGACTCTGTCACCCGGTGTAATCAGCGTTTCTAAGACTTTAATAATGTCTTGAGTTGGAATGACCACACCATCGGTATATTGGTTTGCCATCTCTAGTTTTAATTGTTTGGCATGACGCCGCTTTGTCCATAACCGTTCTTTATTGTGAACTGATCCTTCCATGTGCTTACCTATATAGATCGCAGTTTTGTTCTGAATCTATAAAAACGCTTTATGGAATTTTGATCAATCAACCTACATCAGCAGTCATTAACCTCAGGTTAATGATTTGTTTTCATATCCCAAGAATTTCTTCAAAAAACCTATCCAGACAGATTTTGACTTTGGGTAAATTTGCATACTCTGGTCAATACACTAAACAATAGAAAGGGATGAAGTGAAAATAATTTGAGAGGATTAACGCACCAAACGTGTGGTCAGTATATCTTTTTGCGCCATGGCACTGCGTACTAATGCGACACCATGTCCTTCAATTGCAGCCTTTAAAACCACAGATGAACTATTAATTTACATACTAGAGCTAATGAGGTTACTGTGTAAGTTTTAATGCTAAAATTAAGTAGTTATTTGTCAGTTTTAGCAGGAGCGACTCCTGCTAAAACTTTTTCAAGTCATTAAGCTTTTTCAGATACTAACTAATCTTGATAAAACTATAATTATCAAAATTAAAAAGGGGAAAATATTTTGAAAGTTTATTTACTACTTGTTTTAACACTTAGCATGAGTATCTCTAGCCATGCTGCTATTGATATTTATCCTAATCCAAACTTAACAGATCCGTCTTTAGCAACAACATTTGCATCACAATTAAGAAATATGAAAATAAAAGAAATGGAGCAAGTTATAAAAGGTGAATGTAATCAATTTAAAGAATATGCATATATGTCTATTCAAAATTGGGAAAGCCTTAAAAATCAAACAAAATCTACTGATGAAGCTCAACAATACTCTCGACAATTACTACGGGAAATACCATATAAATTATCTTTCCAATATACATTTCCACTTGGCATTGGGATCTATTCTATAACTGAAGAGCATATAAGACTAACTACTCTTAATACTAAAAAATTTAATAAATACAAATTTATAGATGGTATTTATGATGCTTGTATAACAATGAATAATACAAAATATTTTGAATTACTCACTAATACAAAATATCTGATCGGAAACCAAAAACCTTTTATTTCTGAAAGTGAAATTTTGCAAAAATTTGAGCCATCTCACTCTTTACTTAAATCAATTTATCCAGTTTTTTCCGAAAAAGATAAATTAACACCACCTCATATGGTCAAATCCATTAATTTCACAGATATTGAATTCAGCATAGCTTACGTTTTAATTGATGAAGATATAAGAAATAGTTTTTTAGAAAGTGATATTCGCTGGATTGATTACAAAAAAGTTTCAAGAGAAATGCAAGGAAACTTTGTTAAATTCATGAACAATGGTGGCAGAAATAAAGAATTTTCTCAAATAGCTACTATTGTTAAAATTATAAGTCCACAGATTACAACTGAAAATACTTTTCCTAGTAGAGATGACATTATGTCATCGTTTAATAAAATGAAATTAAAAGATAATCCTATTTTAAAAAAGAAAGCGGATGATGTTTTAAAGAAATTTAATTATCAAAATTAACTAAACAAATGTCTACTAGTGCCCTTTTAAAATTTGAATTTTAACTTTCTGAAAAAACTGCTTTCAATAAGATGTAAAATTCAAGGATATTTTGTAATGTATATTAATGCTGATTTTTTCCAAATAGTAATCGTCACTCCCCCAGACTATCAATGGGTGAAATCTCCCCGTGGAGAAGTTGATCGTGTCATGCTTGATCGTATTGGTGATGAACTAGCCCGTGCGACTAGTTTGGTGAAATATGCACCCCACACCACTTTTCCTGAACATCAGCATCCTCATGGTGAAGAAATCCTCGTACTTTCAGGCGTATTTACTGAAAATCTAAATCAGCACTATCCCGCTGGATGGTATTTGCGTAGTCCACATCAATCTGTACATCAACCCTCAAGTGAGGAAGGTGCATTGATTTTTGTCAAACTCATGCAAATGCCTACATCAGAAACTCAAGTCTTACGAATCAATACCAATGACCCAGCAGAATGGCAAAAAATCGGTTCCCGTTTAATTTGTACGTTAATCGATGCAAGTTATGAACACACTTATTTAGAAAAGCTGGAGCCAGAGCAGCTTTTTGTCGAAGATGCCGATGATGGAATTGAGATTTTAATTACCCAAGGGCAATTGCTAGATAAAGAAATAGTTTATGAAGCTGGAACATGGATACGCCTACCACCTAAAACACATGCACATTTTCAAGCCAGCGTATCAGGCGCTTCTCTCTATGTAAAAAGCGGACATCTGACCTCAGCAATTCGCGAATATAATTAAAGGCTCTTTATGCTTCAAAATACCATGCATCGCCAAGTTCTAATTTTGGCGAGCTCCCAGTCACTTTTTCAAACGATATCAGTGATCGTCATGACCATTGGTGGTTTGGCTGGGGCTAATATTGCAAATACTCCTACGCTCGCAACTTTACCCATTGCATCTATGTTTTTGGGTACGGCTTTAATGATGTTTCCTGCCTCGATGCTCATGGCGCATGTAGGACGACGTAACGGTTTTTTATTCGGTGCTTCTTTAGGCGTGCTTGGCGGTATTATTGCCTCAATTGGCATCTTTTATAGCTCACTAATCCTTCTTGCATTAGGCACGCTATGTGTTGGAGCATATCAATCTTTTGCTCAGTTTTATCGTTTTGCTGCCAGTGAAGTTGCAAATGATGCATTCCGTTCACGTGCTATTTCTTGGGTTATGGCAGGTGGTATTGTTGCTGCACTCATTGGCCCAACTTTGGCACGTTTTGGTGGCCCTTTATTCCAACATTTAGAATATATCGGTTCATTTTTAATTATCAGCATCATCTCGCTCATAGCAATGGGTATTTTATCCAGCTTAAATATTGCTCATACAATTGAACAAAAATCTGACTTTACTGCTGGTCGACCATGGCAAGAGATTGTATTTAGACCTACCTATTTAGTTGCTTTGTTTGGGGCGGTAACAGGCTATGGCATCATGATTTTAGGTATGACCGCCACACCGATCGCCATGCGACACTCACATCATGAACTTGGATCGATTACGACAGTCATTCAACTGCATGTACTCGGTATGTTCCTTCCTTCATTCTTTACTGGAAATTTAATCGCCCGATTTGGTGTGCTTAAAATCATGTTTGCAGGTCTTGTGTTATTTGCTTGCTACATTGGTTTTGCCCTCTCTGGTATTCAGTTTGAATCTTTTGCTATCTCTTTAATTTTATTAGGCGTGGGATGGAACTTTTTATTTATTGGCAGTACTTCTTTATTAACAGGAACGTATACACCAGCTGAAAAAGCCAAGGCCCAAGCCATTAACGACATGACTGTTTTTATTGTCGGCTTAATCTGTTCTTTTAGCGCAGGTGCGTTACTCGACTTAGTTGGCTGGAAAGTAATGAATATGGCTTTAATACCGTGGTTAGTCATTGCAGCAGTTTCTCTTTTCTGGCTCAGCCCAAAAAGAGAAAAGCAGCTTGTTTAAATGATTTCTAACGCGGTTTGCTTAACAGCCATTCCAAGTTTTGACGAACCGCAGGCCATTCATGTTTTAAAATGCTATAAACATGGGTGTCCCGCAAAATATCATCTTTGACAATTTGATGGCTCCTGAGTACGCCATCGAGCTTTGCGCCTAAACGTACAATTGCGGCTTGGCTTTGCACATTTAAAGAAGATGTCCGTAACTCAACCGCAATGCAGTCTAAAGACTCAAATGCATGAGCCAACAATAGTTTTTTACACTCAGTGTTCACAGGCGTGCGCTGTGCAGATTTACGATACCAAGTCGAACCAATCTCTGCACGACGATGAGCTGCTTCAATATGCATTAAGGTCGTCATACCCACCGCTTGCCCTGTTTTTCGGTCTTCAATATAAAATGGCAACATGCTTCCAGATTGTTGCAAACCAAGACGTCTTTCAATTTCAGCAGTCATCTGTTCAGGTCTTGGAACACGGGTATACCAAAGGTTGTAGAGCTCACCATCGCAAACTGCTTCTGCGAGCGATTCAGCTTGAGTTACATCTAGCGGCTTTAAAATAACGTGTTCGCCTACCAACTCAACAGGTGTAGTCCAAGACATGTTTTTCTCCTTAATGAATACTAAAATTTTATATTTTCAAAACTATTTGTTTAACTCAGCCACACTGTACATAGCATCCGCTATAGTTTTATGACCAGATTTCGCTAGACCATCCGCCGCACCTAAAATATCTCGACGATCTTTGTTTTGCCCAAGTTTTGATTTTCCTTGAAGCTTGGTAATTTCAATTTCTATACCGACAATAGCTTTTAGCATAGGTTCTAGATAGTCTTTTGGTGCATCAGACATTTTCCATGGTTCAGGCTGAGATGCTTCATGTGTACGAGTTAAACGAGCCACAACACCTCGAACATAACGCTCATCATCTCGAATCGTCACTTTACCGTAAGCATGTACAACCCTATAGTTCCATGTTGGAACTTGTTTGTGCTGTTCATGTTTCGATGGATACCAGTTTGGAGAAATATAAGCATCACCCGCCTGAAACACGACTAGCACTTCATCTCCATTTTTAACGTCCTGCCAGACAGGATTAATTCTAGATACATGCGCATGCAACACCCCTAAGTTCCCTTCATTTGTCTGTAACTCAAACGGAAGATGATTTGCATCTAAACCATTGCTCCCATGACTAAAAAGCACACCAAACGGATGCTCCAAAATAAGAGAATGTAATACGTCCAAACGGTTTTCTGCAAAATCATCAGGGATATACATGGCTAAGAACCTCGTTGTAAATATCAGGTTTATTTATATTTTGTGTTGTAAATTTTCTGGTTTATGTGGTTTATTAAAAAGAACCACTTTGTATTTTTTTAAGTAGACCAGAATTATGGCAAGAATTGCAAAAGTTGTTGAACTTCCGTCTATTGCAAAGATTGATAAAAGCCAAGGAAAGATTAGTGCTCAACTGACCCAAGCTTTACGTGAAGCTGTACAAAGTGGCGATTTGCAGCCAGGAGACCCTTTACCATCTTCCCGTGAACTGGCTCAAACCCTTGATGTGGCTCGCGGAACCATTATTGAAGCTTACGACCAGCTTTTAGCTGAAGGTGTTTTTGATTCTCAAGCAAGAACTGGAACTTATGTATCTCATGCGTTGGTTAAAACACCTACGCCGCAACATATTCAAAAAGAATCGATTAAACCAAGCTCAATACCATTGACCAAATCTGCTCTTTCTTATGCCCAAGTGCTCAAGGAATTTAAACCACTTCCCCATGTTCCATTTGCTGTATCTGTACCCATTGGCCGCACTCAACCGAGTGATATTTGGCGTAAGTTTGGTAATAAATTTAGATCACGGGGCGCAGGTGCACCTTCGGGATATGGCGAACCGCAAGGTGTCTTATCACTAAGAATTGCTATTGCAGACTATGTACGTCGTTCACGCTCTGTACACTGCGAACCTGAACAAATCGTGATTACACCCGGCATTCAACAAGCACTTTATATTTGCAGCCAGATTTTATTTGAAGCCAAAGATGAGGTCTGGATTGAAGATCCAGCTTATCGTGGGACCACAGCTATTTTTGAACATACCGTACAAAACATTGGTATGGTCCGTGTTCCGGTTGATGAAGAAGGTATTCAGGTTGAAGCTGGAATTAAACTGTCTCCAAATGCCCGTGCAGCTTTTGTAACCCCGTCTCACCAATATCCACTTGGCATGCCGATGAGTCTAGCAAGACGCACTGCCTTATTAGCTTGGGCAAAACAGCAAAATGCATGGATTATTGAAGATGACTATGACAGTGAACTCCGCTATAACGGTCAGCCCTTTCCATCTTTGCAAGGCATGGCACCCGATCAGGTGATTTATCTCGGAACGTTTAGCAAGGTTCTATTTCCATCTCTTAGACTTGGCTATGCAGTGTTACCTAAGGAACTGGTGGCACCTTTTTGTGGACTGAGGGTATTAATAGATAGACACCCGCCTACTGCCGACCAACATGTTTTGGCTGCTTTTATTCAAGAAGGCTATTTAGAGCGGCATATTCGACGTATTCGGAATGTTTACTCAGAAGTTCGAGAACACATTATTGGTTTGATTGAAAAATACATACCTCAAGAGCTGGCTTGGTTACAACCGGGCGATCAAGGCATGCATATGGTGTTATGGCTTGCTCAACATATTAATGACGTTGAAGTCGCAAGCACAGCAGTCAATGCAGGCATTGCCATTAAGGCAATTTCACCGACATTTTCAAAAGAACAGCAACGTTCGGGTTTAATTGTTGGCTTGGGTGACTTTGAGCCCGAACTTATGGAACAAGCCATAAAAAAACTATCAAAAATTATTCAACAACATGACAAGCCAACGTAGACAAAACCTACAACAGCAACCAGAGATGAATGGCAAACGGGCCAATCAGTACCATTAAAATACCTGCAATGACCATAGTTAAACTTGCAATTACGCCCTCTTCACTATTGCGCTGCTGAGCTCGGACTGTACCAAAACCATGGGCTGCGTTCCCAAAGGCGGCTCCATTTGCCACATTAGAACGAATTTTAGTAATCGCTAAAATTGCATCGCCACAAATCATTCCGACTAAACCGGTAATAACGGTAAATAATGAAACCAAAGTCGCCGAACCATGAATATCTTCAGCTAAAATCATGGCAAATGGTGTTGAAATCGAACGTGCCATCAAACTATTGGTGACTTCAGGACTAAAATGGAACCACTGTGCCATTTCATAGGCAGACATTACGCCCACACTCATTCCCACAATAATCGCAATCGATAAAACACCTAAGTTTTTACGGATTGTTTCCCGATAACGATAAATCGGTACAGCAAAAGCGACCGTAGCTGGACCTAATAAATTAACAATCCACTGCGTATCTTCGGCATAAGTTTGATATGAAATTCCAAAAATTGTCATCAAAATGATGGTGAGTACAGGCACACTAATCGCGGGAGACAACCAAAGTTTTGGATGCTTTTGATAGATTTTCTTTGCCACAACATAAGCTACCAAAGTCCAGATGAGGCAAAGAATTGACCAAATATTCATGTCATTTTCTCTTAGATATGCCTATGTTGAAGACGTTTTCGAGCCTGTAAATAAGCCTTCAAACGATTGTAATAATGAATGGTCAAACACGTACTGAGCATGACTGAAATAGTCCCAACTGCAATGCTCAAAACAATTTGCCAACCTTCAGTCATAAACAAGGTTTTATACTGAACTACGGCAACCACAACAGGCACAAAAAACAGTAACAGCTCACCTAAAACAACGGTTGCTCCCATTGCCACCTGATCCATTTTTATAACTTTAAAGAACAGGCATAAAAGCAATAAAAACATACCTAAAATGCCTGCTGAAACAGGTACGCCAAGTTTTTGATGTAAGAGATATCCAACCCACCAAAATCCAGCCAAAATCAGAATTTGTTTAATTAAAGCTAAAAGCGAAGGTTGTGTGGGTGTTCCAGAAGCAGATTCAGTACTCATTTTGCGAAATTAAATGGTTAACTACACTATTATGCTATCTTGATTAAAACCGCTAAATATGAATTATTCATGTTAATATTATTCCAAAATCGAATAATCTATTCTTCGTTATGCTCTCTTTAAAATCATTACAGTGTTTCGTTACCTTGGTAAAAACAAAAAGCTTTACCCGTACCGCTGAAGAGTTGTATTTGACTCAACCCACCATTAGTAAAATATTACAACAACTCGAAGAGCAGCTTCAGGTACAGCTTTTAGTTAAACCGGATCATGGACGCAAAAGGCAAATTGAATTAACTACAATTGGAGAACGTATTTATCAACATGCGATTGAACTTCTTCAGGCAGAACAGAACATATTTCTTGAAATTGAAAACTATCAACAATTAAAAACAGGTACTTTAAAACTTGGCGTACCGCCTTTAGGTTCGCAGCTCCTAACAACTGCACTGTTTGATTATCATCAGCAATGGCCAGATATTGAATTGGCTTTTATGGAGGTTGGTTCGCGTGGTATTGAACAAGCCTTACTCAACAACGAACTAGACGTTGGCGTTTTATTACAGCCCTTTGATGAGCAAATTTTCAATAGCATTGAGCTATGTAACTACCCTTTAATGGTACTTTTACGTCGTGATGCCACTTGGGCAACTCGACAAAAAAATAAATCTAGAAGAACTACAACATCAGTCGTTTTTAATGTTTCCAGAAAACTTCTCTCTAAATAGTATTATTCTCGATGCTTGTAAACAGCGTGGGTTCTATCCAACTATCGCTTGTCGTACCAGTCAATGGCACCTCTTGGCAGATATGGTTTTACAACGTATGGGAATTGCTCTGCTGCCACAATATTATACCGACATGCTCGACCCTACTTTATTTGCAGCAGTACCGCTTGAAAAACCAAATATTCAATGGCACTTAGTCATGGCTTGGAAAAAGAACCATCCCGTCTCACCAGCAGTGCAAGCTTGGCTTAGCATTGTCCGCGAACATTTTCAGCACATTAAACCCTCATGAACACTGAAATTGCTTAATTCAAAAACCGATAAAGCTTTTCCACAAAAAAGCTACCCAATCTTTAACTCTCTCACTTAGACTAGATGCCATCCGTTTTATGACATGGAAAATAACAATGAATAATGAACATTTTAAACTGTACACAGATTCACAATTTTTAAGTCCCTATGCCTTTACAGTTTTTGTCGGGCTACATGAAAAACAAATTCCATTTGAAATAGCGACCATAAACTTAGGCCAACAAGACCAGTTTGAGGAATCTTTTGTAGCAAAGTCATTAACAGCAAAAGTGCCTGTACTTGAGCATAACGATTTTGCCTTATCAGAATCTTCTGCCATTTTAGAATATCTTGAAGAGCTCTATCCAGACACACCAATTTATCCAACAGATATTCAGGCTCGGGCAAGAGCAAGACAACTTCAAGCATGGCTCAGATCAGACTTGGTTACTTTAAGAACTGAACGCCCAACTGATGTCATTTTTATTCAACCCAACTCCACTCCACTTTCAGAAGAAGGCCAAAAGGCAGCCGAGAAACTTTTCTTTGTTGCAGAAAAACTTCTAGAGTCTGGTGCCGAATTTCTTTTTGGTTCATGGAGCATTGTGGATGCTGAACTCGCACTGATGTTACAACGCCTCATCCAAAATGGTGATGCTGTACCAGAGCGATTAAAAAATTATGCACTGCAACAATGGCAACGCCCGAGCGTTCAAAAATGGCTTGCCTTGCGACATAACTAAACCCTATATTTCAACCAAACATGAGATAAAAAAATGAGTGATTCAAACTATATTCCTCCACAAGTTTGGCAATGGACTGGAGAAAAAACCGATTTAAACCAACCTACTTCAGGCGCTCGCTACGAACATACTCTGCCCGTCGGAAAACACCCGCTCCAACTCTATTCTTTAGCAACACCTAATGGTCAGAAAGTCACTATTTTGCTTGAAGAGCTTTTAGAATTAGGGCATCAAGATGCTGAATACGATGCTTGGCTCATTAAAATTGGTGAAGGCCAACAATTTGGTAGTGGCTTTGTAGAAGCTAACCCTAACTCTAAAATTCCGGCATTGGTTGACCATAGCCAAAATCCGCCTCTACGAGTTTTCGAGTCTGGCTCAATTTTGCTTTACTTGGCTGAAAAATTTAAAGCTTTCATTCCGACTGATATTGCTGCACGTACCGAATGTCTTAATTGGTTATTTTGGCAAATGGGTAGCGCGCCATATTTAGGTGGTGGTTTTGGACATTTTTATGCCTATGCGCCCGTTAAAATTGAATATGCGATTAACCGCTTTGCCATGGAAACAAAACGCTTGCTTGATGTGTTAGATCAACATTTAGCAAAGCATGAATATTTGGCAGGTTCTGAATATACCATCGCCGACATTGCCGCATTCCCTTGGTATGGTGGTTTAGTTAAAAATTGGGTTTATAACGGCGCGGAGTTTTTAGGTGTTGATGAATATAAACATGTAAAACGTTGGGCAGATGCGATTCTGGCGCGCCCTGCTGTTCAACGTGGTCGTATGGTTAATCGCACTTTTGGCGATTTAGAAACACAGTTATATGAACGTCATGACGCCAGTGATTTTGAGACCAAAACGCAAGATAAAGTTTAATCGTCATTTTTAAAATATTTAGCCCGCTTTTTAAGTGGGCTTTTTATTAAAATCAGTTAATCTAAAATTTATAATAAATATAGCTTAAAAAAATATAAGAACTTTCAAGTAATTTATACATTTACACTTAAAACATTAAAATTCATTTTATCAAAAAAATATATATAAATAGATATTCGTTATTTCTGCTTATATTCAAATCAGCGTAAATTCAATAATAACAATCTAGATAGAAGATAAAGGATATTTTTAATGAATGCCAAATTAAATACAGAAAACCGTTCTGGTTTTATTTCATCGGGTTCAAATACATCCTTGTCAAACGAAGAGATTCTTTCTAAAGCAAAACAATATGCCCAAGACCATGAACTTAATTTTAGTGGAAGTTTATCTCCCACTGATGCATGGCATCTCGTACAACAAGGACAAGCAGTTTTAGTTGATGTACGTACTAACGAAGAGCGCAAATTTGTAGGATATGTTCCTGAAAGTATTCATGTTGCATGGGCAACTGGCACCTCTTTCAATCGTAATCCACGTTTTTTAAAAGAACTCGAAACCAAGACGGGTAAAGATAAAACCATTCTTTTGTTATGTCGTAGCGGAAACCGCTCCGCATTAGCAGCCGAAGCTGCATTTAATGCGGGTTTTGAGCACATTTATAACGTTCTTGAAGGCTTTGAAGGTGACTTAGATGATCAACAGCAGCGTAATCAAAAAAACGGCTGGCGTATTCATCAACTGCCTTGGCAACAAGACTAAAAATTCAACACATTTTCAGTGAATCAAGGAAAGCTTGTGACTCAATGGAACATTAATGCTGTTGTACAGGGTTTACAACAAGCAAGGCATGACTGGCGTCAGCAACAGCACAGAATCAAAGAATTTGGGGGCCGTGAACTTCCATCTAAAGAAGCTTTGAAAGCTATTTTAGATGATCTCTGCGGGATTCTATTTCCAATGCGCTTAGGCCCTGCCGATTTACGTCAGGAAACTGAAGATTCTTATATTGCCTATACTTTAAATCGGGTACTCACAGCCTTACATGCTCAAGTACAACTGGCTTTAAATTATGAGGCAAAGCGTCATTTGGGTCATTCAAGCACAGCCCAACAGCCACAAGAGCTTGCCCAAAATATTGTTCAGGATTTTGCTAATACCTTGCCTTCTATACGTCGTCTTTTAGATGGCGATGTGCGTGCGGCCTACGAAGGTGATCCAGCAGCACATAGCGTGGATGAGGTACTACTCTGCTATCCGGGCATATTTGCGATTATTTATCACAGAATTGCGCATCAGTTATATGCCCAAGTACCTCTACTGTCTCGCATTATTTCTGAGTTAGCCCACTCTGCAACTGGAATTGACATTCATCCGGGCGCACAAATCGGGAAAGGATTTTTTATAGATCATGGGACTGGTGTAGTGATTGGTGAAACCAGTGTCATTGGGGAACGTGTCCGTATTTATCAGGCAGTAACACTCGGAGCAAAACGCTTTGAAACCAATGATGATGGTGCTTTGAAAAAAGATTATACACGCCATCCAATTGTTGAAGATGATGTCGTGATCTATGCAGGTGCCACTATTTTAGGCCGTATTACCATTGGTCGAGGGTCCATTATTGGGGGAAATGTCTGGCTAACACATAGTATTGCCGCAGGTAGCCAGATTTTACAGTCACCAAATGAGTCGTATCAAAAAAATCATATTCCCGGTTAAAAACTATAGATGTGAAATAAATAGATAAGGAGACAAATAAATAGTAAGAGCTGAATT
>Ga0065703_1000515_pt1 | contig 19094 bp, 19 predicted proteins | sample SwiRhicommunBV21_FD_59090 | JGI IMG/M metagenome (GOLD analysis project Ga0065703, IMG submission 59090) | Switchgrass rhizosphere microbial communities from Buena Vista Grasslands Wildlife Area, Michigan, USA - BV2.1 v1 | ecosystem: Host-associated > Plants > Roots > Rhizosphere > Soil ...
AGGATTCGAACCTACGACCCCCTGGTCCCAAACCAGGTGCACTACCAGGCTGTGCTATGCTCCGATCTATCTCAGCTTTTGCTGTATCGCACATCGTGCGGTACGGTGTGCATTCTAGGCGCGACGCCCTCAGACGTCAACACCTATTGTCAAAAAAAGTTAAAAATCCTTATCAAATGTATATTTAACAAGCATTTTGAGGATTTTTAACGCTTTAACGATGCACTAAAGGCTAACATTCGATCTAAAGGCATTTTGGCACGTTCAGCAAGTGCTGGATCTACGTGTATTTCCTGATCGCCCTTTTGTAAAACTTCTAAAATTCCATCGAGTTCATTCATTGCCATCCATGGACAGTGTGCACATGAACGACAAGTTGCACCCTCACCTGCTGTTGGCGCCTCAACTAAAATCTTATTTGGTACAGCTTGCTGCATTTTGTAGAAAATACCGCGGTCAGTTGCCACAATGAGTCTTTCATTTGGCAAAGTCTGCGCAGCTTTAATCAATTGAGAAGTACTACCTACCGCATCTGCAATGTCTACAACCGACTCTGGCGACTCAGGATGTACCAATACAGCAGCATCTGGATACAGTGCTTTCATGTTAGCAATGCCACGTGCACGGAATTCTTCATGCACAATACATGCGCCGTCCCAAAGCAACATATCAGCACCGGTTTTCTTTTGGATATAACGGCCTAAGTGTTGATCTGGTGCCCAGATAATTTTTTCGCCCAAGCTATCAAGATGTTCAACAATTTCGACCGCACAGCTTGAAGTCACTACCCAATCTGCACGCGCTTTAACAGCAGCCGATGTATTAGCATAGACAACTACGGTGTAGTCAGGGTGCTGATCACAAAAGGCCGTGAACTCATCAACCGGACAACCTAAATCGAGTGAACACGTCGCTTCGAGTGTCGGCATTAAAATTGTTTTTTCAGGAGACAGAATTTTTGCTGTTTCTCCCATAAATTTAACACCTGCCACAACCAGTGTAGAGGCAGCATGATCTCGTCCGAAACGGGCCATTTCTAAAGAGTCAGAAACACACCCACCTGTTTTTTCGGCAAGTTCCTGTACTTCAGGGTCGCAATAGTAGTGTGCAACAAGGACAGCATCACGTTTTTTGAGCTCTGCTTCGATCTGAGCAAACTTTTGTTGTTTTGCTTCTTCACTTAAGCTGTTGTCTTTTGGCTCACCTAAACGGTCTAAATGCGCTTGTACAATGTTTTTTGCATCGTTGGCAATTAAAGTCGCATCACTCATAAAAACGTCTTCTCTATCCTTCATGCTGGCATACCTGCTCGCATATAACGTTACTGCTTAAATGATTACTAACTTGAATCATTTAATATCAAAAGATGGGGCTAATAAAAAAGCCTCTTTGTCGAGGCTTGATTATAACTGATATTTAAGAACGGTAATCAGCATTAATTTTGACATAGTCGTAAGATAAGTCACAGGTATATACCGTGTCTTTGGCCTGACCGCGTCCTAAATCAACTCGAATGGTAATTTCTGTTTGTGCCATAACACGCGCACCCGCCTCTTCGGTATAGTCCTCGGCAGCTCCACCATCCTTACAGATTTGTACGTCATCTAGCCATACCTGAATTTTAGATACGTCTAAGTCTTTAACACCTGCATAGCCAATCGCAGCTAAAATACGGCCCCAGTTCGGGTCAGATGCAAAAAGTGCGGTTTTTACTAACGGCGAATGAGCAATACTATAAGCAATATCACAACATTCTTGAGTGTTGCCACCGCCTTCTACAGCAACAGTAATAAACTTCGTTGCACCTTCGCCGTCACGTACAATTAACTGTGCTAAACGATTCATAACACGAGCCAGTACTTCTAACACCTGAGCGTAGCGTGCATCGTTAATTGAAGTAATTTCAGCTCCACCCGCCTGACCTGTTGCCACAAAAATACAAGAGTCATTGGTTGAGGTATCGCCATCAATCGTAATACGGTTAAAAGAATGCTCAACTGTTGTCTTTAATAAGCTTTGTACTAAATCACGGCTAATAGGTGCATCTGTAGCGACAAAGCTCAGCATGGTTGCCATGTTTGGACGAATCATGCCAGCACCTTTACTAATACCTGTCATAGTATAAGTAATACCATCTAGCTCAAATTGTTCAGATGCGCCTTTAGGCACTGTATCTGTGGTCATAATGCCAGACGCTGCATCATACCAAGCAGCCTCTTGCAAAGTGTTTAATGCAGGTCGAAGTCCAGCCAGTAAACGTTCCATTGGAAGCTGTTCGCCAATCACACCTGTAGAAAATGGTAAAATTTCTGAGCTATTTACCCCAGCAATCTCAGCTAATTTTGCGCAAGTATCTTGAGCATTTTTCAAGCCTGTAGGTCCAGTACCTGCATTGGCATTACCCGTATTAATCACTAAATAGCGAGGATTACCTTGGGTAAGATGGGCTTTAGAGACATGAACAGGTGCAGCACAAAATGCATTTTGGGTAAATACACCTGCAACATTTGAACCTTCTGCAAACTCAAAAATGACTAAATCTCGTCGGTTCGGGTAACGTACATATGCTTCTGTTGAGCCAATTTTTACACCTTTTACCACATGCATTTGTGGCATTGTTACGTCACCGACAGCCATTTTTAGAACATCCAGAGTTTGTTATGAATAAGATTAATATTTCAAAAAAGCGATGCAATGAAGCACCTTCTTCATGAAATATCATTTTTGACAGCTTAGTAGAAAAGTCTAAAAAAATCGAGCGCAAAACGGCTCATTGTTGCTCTAGCTTTAATAAAATATCTTTCTTATCAAGACCACCAGCAAAACCAACTAATGCCCCACCCGCACCGATAACCCGATGGCACGGCGCAATAATCGAAATCGGATTTTTCCCATTTGCAGCGCCCACTGCTCGTACAGCTTTTTCATTACCAATTTGAATTGCGATTTCTTTATAACTTCTTGTTTCCCCATAAGGGATGGTGAGTAACGCAGCCCATACCTGTTTTTGAAATGCGGTTCCTTCGAAATCTAGTGGCAAAGAAAACTCACATCGCTTGCCTTCAAAATATTCTTCTAATTGTTGCTCAGTCTTTAATAAAACTGGATGTTCAACTTGTTCGACCAGCTCAGCCAGCCGAACACGTTTTGGATTTTCATTTTCCCAGAGTACTGCCACTAAAGCATTTTCATTCGCAACCAGCTTTAATTGCCCAACAGGCGAATTGATATACTTATAAGACAGCAACATAGTTTATTCTCTTAGGACGGCGACGAAATTTTCATTAAAACCAAACCTGACACAATCAGTACAGCGGCAATCATTCGCATAGCTCCAATTGGTTCATTGAGAAAAAATATACCAACTAAAAATGATCCAATTGCGCCAATTCCTGTCCAAACCGTATAGGCAGTGCCAAGAGGTAAAGTTTTCATTGAAATTGAAAGTAGAACTACACTCAAAATCATAAAAACTACGGTAATAATACTAGGGGTTAAGCGTGTAAAACCTTCGGACATTTTCATAGAATATGCCCAAATGATTTCAAATACACCTGCTAAAATTAAAATAGCCCAAGCCATAACATTCACTAATTTTTATATTGTCAGGTCGTCCCGACATGATTACCCATTATGGGGGAGGTCGTTCCTCCTTTATGTGAAGGCTCAGTTTACTTTAAAATAAAAAATGAAGGCAAACTCTATCTAAAGCTAGCCTGTCTTAGAAAATCTTATTGGTTTTTTAACTGTAAAATTTTTCGGGCACTATTTAAAACAAATAAAACAATAATCAGTCCAATAATTAAATCAGGATAAGGAGAACCTGTCATTGCGACCAATATTCCCGCAACAATAACACCTAAATTTACGATGACATCATTTGCAGAAAAGATATAACTCGCCTTCATGTGCGCCCCACTCTCTTTATGATCACTCATTAAATAAAGGCAACTAATATTGGCCGCAAGTGCTAACCCACCAATTAAAATCATAAGAATTGAAACAGGCTCACTGCCATATATAAAGCGACGTAGCACATCAATTAACACAATTATGGCTAAGCCGAACTGCAACCAACCAGATAAATGTGCAGCCTTTAATTGAGCATTAAGATTTTTACCTACCACAAATAAGGCAATACCATAGATTGCAGCGTCTGCGAACATATCGAGTGAATCGGCGATTAACCCTGTCGATGAAGCAATAATGCCTGCCATAAACTCAATGACAAACATGACCCCATTAATGAGTAACAACCATTGTAAAACTTGCTTTTGTGCTGCATTCATTGAAGAACTGGCTCTAACCTTTTTAGGTTTTTCAACAGGTTCATAATGTGGCTGCGTTTGTTGTAACTCGGCTCCTAATCCTAAACGCTGTAAGCTTTGGGTAATCATTTCAGCTTTAGCACTGTGATAAATCGCCAAATGGCGTGCCGGTAAGTCAAAATTAAGTTCCTGAATATCGTCACCGTAAGAGGCTAAAGCCATCCGTACCATTTGCTCTTCGGCTGCACAATCCATGTGAGGAATATGATAATAACTCACCCATTGGCTCTTCTTAGCCCCGAGTTCACTTGGCGTAGAATACTCCTGAGAAGGCATGCTTGAGCACCCGCAGCTAGAACTACTTTTACTTAAATGTATTTGATTCTCTTGTTTTTCTAAAGCCATCTGTGCACCATAACTGACACAAAAAACAATGCCATTAGTATAAACCAATGGCATGTCGTTAAGCTTACTTTTTGTTCTGCGATTAGAATTTAAGTGTTAACCCTGCTCCATAATACCAACCATGTTCAGAATCAGTTCCAGTTTGCCAAGCAGTTTGTTTTAAGCCTTTTTCATAGCCATAACCGAAATCAACAAATGGCATGACCTTTTTGTTGATTTCATAACGGGTTTGAAAGCCAGCTTGTAAACTCGATAAACCTGTTTTACTGGCATAACGAGATTCATCTTGAAAAACAACGTCTGCTTTTAAATAAGGTTTACCAATCAACTTTTGGGTAAAGAGTAAGTCTCTTTCAGTTTCTAAGCTTAGCTTCCACAACTGATCTTCACCAGCATAGAGATAGGCATCGGTTTACAAAAAAGTAAGGTGCCATGCCATGTAAACCAACTACACCAGCCCAGCGATCTTGCTTTTGGTCTTCCCGCTGTAAACGCTCATAGTTTACACCGGCCTGTACATCCCAATAGTCAGCTACATTTCGGCTGTAAAGCACTGAACCGCCATAATTAGTATCTTCAGACTCGGCCTTTTCAACATGGGCTTTAATGAACAATTTATTTTCATCCGTTCCCACCCAAGTTTCTAATTCAGAAGAAAAACTCCCTTCTCCCTCTTCATTTTGAGTCCAGCCCGTATCAATCGTAGTCGCCTGATAAACCTGACCACCATGTTCGCGTAAATGATCATGTGTTAAAGGTTCTTGAGCAAAACTAAATACAGATACGCTCGAGAAAGCACTGCAACATATCATTTGAGAAAATAACTTAGTGATGCGCATGACTAGCTCCTTTCTCATTTTCAGATTGAACAGGTGCTTGAGATGCTGGTTGTGCCCCATCATTCACTTGAGCCACAATCAACTTATTCATCATCCCTGCACTCATGTGATAAAGCAGATGGCAATGAATCGCCCATTCTCCTGATGCATCGGCTGTCAATAACGCAGTAACGGTCTTTCCTGGTGGAACAATAACGGTATGTTTATTGGGTAAGTTTTCAGCTTGTTGACCATTTTCCAATTGCATAAACATGCCATGTAAATGCATTGGGTGAGCCATCATGCTGTCATTCACGAACTTCAAGCGAATACGTTCACCATATTTAACTTGTAATGGTGCAGCTTCACTAAATTTCTTACCATTAATGGTCCAGATATAACGCTCCATGTTTCCGCCTAAACGAATGACTAATTCTCGTTCCGGCGCACGGGTGTCTGGTTGAGGTGTTAAAGACTGCAAATCACTATACTGCAATGCTTTCATTCCCGCTGGTGTCGAAGCATTTGCCCAGCCATAAACCGGCTCATCTTTTTTAACTGTAGTTTTAGGTTGAGCTGGCATTTCATGATTCATATTCATCATAGCTTGATCATGCTCGCTAGATGGCTTTGCCTGCATATCGTGTTTCATTTCAGGCATAGCAGACATGTCGTGCTTCATGGAATGATCATGTTCGCCAGATGACATATCTTTCATGTCATGCTGCATATTCATTTGATGTCCAGCATGTTCATCACTCGCTCCATCACCATGACTCATGCCCATATCATCCATGGTCAATAAAGATCGCGGACGTGGCTGTGGCATTTGAATTGGACCAACCGCCTGAGTATTTTCATCATGCAAAGTACCGATAGCAAAGCCACTACGGTCAATTGACTCTGCTTCAATCTGATAGCTTGCCTGTTTAGGTTCTACAATTACATCGTAGGTTTCGGCTGTGCCAATACGAAACTCATCAATTGCAACAGGTTTTACTGGCTGCCCATCTGCGCTCACGACTGTCATTTTCAAGTTTGGAATTCTGACATCAAAAAATGACATTGCAGAGGCGTTAATGAAACGTAGTCGGACTTTATCTCCCGCCTTAAAATCACTTGTCCAGTTTTGCTGCGGTGTCTTACCGTTGACTAAGAAGGTATAACCTGTCACATCAGACATATCTGTTTTTAACATCCGCATCTGGTTCCACATCGAACGATCTTGCCAAGTTGCTTTTAAGCCTTGAGCTTTAACCTGCTTCCAGACATCAGATACGGTTTCACGGCGATTTTGATAATACTCAGCAGATTTTTTCAAATTCTTCATAATGCTATCGCTAGAAGAATTATGAAAATCTGAAAGCATCACAACATAATCACGGTCAGTCTTTTCATGTGCAGCTACGGGTATTTTCCCTTTCGGGTAAATCACGAGCGGACCATATAGGCCGTCTTGCTCTTGGCCTTTACTATGGGCGTGATACCAATAAGTGCCGTTTTGTTTCACCTTAAAGCGGTAAACAAAATCTCCGTTTGGAGCGATTCCTTTAAAACCATTGAAACCCGGTACGCCATCCATTAACCCTGGCAGTAACAACCCATGCCAGTGCAAAGACGTATCCTGATTCTTTAATTGGTTATGAACATGAATAACAGCGTCATCCCCTTCTTCGAACTCAAGGAGTGGTGCTGTAAATTTTCCATTTACGGTAATTCGTTTTAGCGGTTGACCAGTAACATTTACCTGTTGTTCATTAATATTAAGGTGATATTCCTTAATTGCCGCGAGGGACCATGGTGAAACCAATAGCCCAAATACAGCGACTAAGCTGCTAATTGTTTTATGAGACATTGCTGTAATCCTTTTTAATTAAAAAATAAGTAAGAAAGGATTAAGCTTTAGGAGGACGTAAAATTTCTTGCCAGTATCCGGCTAAATGCTGAGCCTGATAAATACTGCTAAATTGAGAAGATATTGGAATAAATGATGATTCAAGGTCTGGGACCGCTTGTTGCAGAGCCAGATTCACGATTTGACAATGTACGGGGTTACAGTCCTTACAATGCTCACCATGCGAATGAAGAGACTGTGTCATCGTTTGATGACATACAGTCTGATCATCTGCTTGAACATGTACAGAGTGATCAGTCATTTTTTCACTATGACACGGCATCGTGTGAAGATCGTGCTGCATAGGCGTCTGAGCAATAGACACACTACTCCACCCAATGACCAAAGTCATTAGGAACACAAACCAAGCATACTTGCGTAAGTGTTGTAGGGCCATTGTCGTTTATTGCCTTATGCAATTTTATCTTAGGTGCATTAGCATAACTAAGTTTTAAAAGAGATACAATTTTTCCATCTTAACTGTTTGTTTTAAATTAATTAAACAAATGGTGGTTGATGCTGAAGCACTAAATCAATCACTTGCAATGCACCCTCTTGCTCATTACTCATAGTCGTATACGGTGCTACTGCTTTTAAAGCTTCTACTGCATTTTCAACCGCAAACCCATAACCCACTGCTTTAATCATCTGGATATCATTATTATTGTCGCCAATTGCAACGACTTGATCAGGTTCAACCTTCCATTTTTCTAATAGAAGCTTCAAACCATGTGCTTTATGCTGGTCAGGAAGAATAAGATCGATAAAGTCAAAACCACTTGAAACGGGAACTAATAATCGATCTACAACAAAACTTTGCTGCTGAAGATCTTGAAAAATAGCAAAACTTTCATTTTTCTGAGCAATAAAAGTAATTTTGCACACTAAATCATTTAATGCATAAAAATCCTCTACAACTATTAGCTTTTCAAAGTATCGAGCGACCTTAGCATAGTCATCGGCTTGCATAGACTTGTGTACATAAGCGCTCTGCTTTCCGCAGATCACCATTTTAGATGTATAGGTTGAATCAATTGCTTTTAATGTCTCAATAAATTGTTGCTGACTTAAATGAGCAAAAGCTATTTCTTGCCCTGCATCTACAACATGTGCGCCATTTTCTGCAATAAAAGCAATTTCATGACTAATTTCTGGAAAGTAGGTAACAAGCTTTGCGAGTTGGTTACCACTGGCAACCACAAAATGAATATTATTTTGTTTGAGTTGTTCGTACTGTTTTAAAAAATGTGCTTTGTTGTACTGCTTCTTAGAATTAAGAAAAGTCCCATCCATATCTACCGCTAAAATTTTTATCGTCATTAATTATCTAAATCTCTTACTAAAATCTTATTAAACCAAATTTAGCTTTATTTTTCATGACACTTTTACAGTTTTACATCCATATATTTCTTAAAAGGTGCCCACACAATATTATCGTTTTTTACACTGGTTATTTTTTAGTAAAGCTTAATAAAAANNCAGGTAATAAAATATCCAACTCGCATAAAAAAAGAACGCCAAAACGTTCTTTTTTTATGCATTTCGCCTAGAGAATAAGCAGTTGATCTAATTTTGTTTATTTTACCAACATCTTATCCATATGGTTATCAACACAGTTATCCATACAGTTATAAACAAAGTTATCCACAAGCCTACCCTTGATTAAGCATACTTTTTTAAGCGTCGACACTACCTACTTTCGCAAGCTCTGCACGCATTTGATCAATTACAACTTTATAATCTGGTTGACCAAAAATGGCTGAACCAGCCACAAACATATCTGCACCAGCTTCTGCAATTTCACGAATATTTGCAGGGCCAACACCACCGTCCACCTCTAAACGAATATCACGGCCACTCGCATCAATAATTTTACGAGCTTCACGCAATTTTTCTAAGGTCATTGGAATGAACTTTTGCCCACCAAAGCCAGGGTTCACACTCATGATTAAAATTTGGTCAACTTTATCAAGTACGTAATCTAAATAATGTAATGGTGTTGCAGGGTTAAATACTAAACCGGCTTTTGCACCACCTGATTTAATCAGCTGTAATGAACGGTCAATGTGATGAGAAGCTTCTGGGTGAAACGTAATAATATCAGCACCAGCTTCCAAAAAATCTCCAATAATGCGGTCAACCGGAGACACCATTAAATGCACATCAACAGGTGCTTTAATTCCATAATTTTTTAAAGCCTTACAAATGCCAGCACCAAAAGTTAAATTTGGAACATAGTGGTTATCCATTACATCAAAATGCACTACATCTGCACCTGCGGCTAACACTTTGTCTACATCTTCGCCTAAACGAGCAAAATCGGCAGATAAAATAGAAGGAGCAATCAAATAAGGCTTGGACATAAGTGGATGACCTGGCTAAGAGTTTAAGGAGAGGCTTAAAATTATAACAAAAAACCGCCTACTTGGCCTGCTCTTCCTTACTCAAATCGCAACATTTCAAACTTGCAACGTAACGTTGCAACATTAGAATGCTAAGCGCTAAATGAATTTGTTAAGGTACATTAAAGCAATGTGAGGATTGATAATGAAAAGCACAACTCATCTATTAACAAACGATGGTAAACGTATTGCAAAGCGTTTGGTTAATCATTGGAAACACAAATTTGAAGTACAAGAGACTGAACAAGATTTCAAAATCTTAATGCCTACAGCAACTATTACTCTTGCACCTGAAACAGAGCAGTTAAACGTTGCTATTGATAGTCAGCTAGATGACCATGACCACTTAGAAAAAGTCGTGCTTGATCATCTAAACCGCATGGCTCAACAAGAATTTCAGGTGGAATGGCAGCATTAATTAGCCATTTACCTTTTCTAACTGGATTGCATGAAACTGTAAATGCTCATCCATAAAGGTTTGAATAAAGTAATAGCCATGATCATAGCCAGCATGTTGTCTTAAAGTTAAAGGTTGTCCTGCTTTTAAACATGCTTGCTTAAATTTTTCAGGGTGAAGCTGTTCATAAAATTGGTCATCCAATCCCTGATCAACCAAAATTTCATCAAACACTGCACCACTTTTTGAGACTAAAGCAGTTGCATCATGAGCAAGCCAGCTTTCGCGATCTGCACCTAAATAATGACTAAAGGCTTTGTCTCCCCATGCACATTCAGTTGGTGCACAGATCGGAGCAAAAGCAGATACCGACTTAAACTTTTCCGGATATTTAAACGCTAAAGTTAAGGCGCCGTGGCCACCCATTGAGTGTCCCAAAGATACCAATTTGTTGAGCGTTTACAGGAAAGCTTTTCAAAATGAGTGGATATAACTCATGAATCAAATAGCTTTCCATTTGATAATGCTCAGACCAAGGTGTTTGCGTTGCATTAATATAGAAACCTGCGCCTTGACCTAAATCCCAATTATCCCCTGCTGCAACCTGCTCTCCACGAGGAGAGGTGTCGGGTGTAATTAGTATTAGGCTTAATTGTGCCGCCATATGTTGTGCGTGCGCTTTTATGGCAAAGGTTTCTTCAGTACACGTTAACCCAGCGAGATAAAACAAAGTTGAACAAGGCCTACCTTCTAAAGCGGCTGGTGGCAAATACACACCAAACTTAGCTGGCCCTTTTAATAACTGAGATTCAAATTGGTAAACACGTTGCTCACCTTCAAAGCAGCGGTTTTTTTGCAGGAGTTGCATCGTTTTTGGCCTCTGTTTTTGTTTGAGCAATATCTACACTACCAGTATTTTGCTGAGGAAATAGATACTTTTCCAATTGAGGTAGCATAAGTTCCATATTTTTACCAATCATCCACTGAGGCTCTGAAGGTTCTACACCTTGGGCCACTTCCCATTTGGTTACCGTTTGCTTAGCTGTATTAAACGAATCTTTCATCGAAGATTGCTCTCGCATAGCCAAATCAAACAAAGCTCGACCAAAATAAGTGTAGTCAGCTTCGTTATTACATCCAAAAGAAGTTTTATCAGCAGCAGATGCAGTAATAATTAAAGTATCAGGAGACTGTAAAGCAGGAATAAAGCTTCCTGAATAACAGGCAGAAATGACAATCACACGCCAGCGAATGCCTGATTTATCAAGTGTTTCACGCAACCATTTAGGGTCTACTTGCCCTAGATCTAATGGCGCATTTTCAATTTCGAAGTGATTCTGTTCACCGTGTGAAGTCATATATAGAAATAGTACATCACTATCACGGTTCATTTGCTGCCCCATACGGCGTAGGGCTAACTCGATACTGGTTTTAGAGGCAACCGGGATTTCAGTACGCGTATCTGGATTATTGACCAGCATCATTGACCGACCCACAGTACCAAAGCGTGTATCAAACTGTTCTTTAATACGGACTACTTCCGATTTAAAAACATCTTGGTAGCTATCACCTGCCACGCCTAAAAAATACCAATGACTTTTTGCCTGCTCACCATATTGGACTTGCTCTAACGAGTCATTCAGTAGCTTACTTTGTGCATAAAAAGCATCTTCAGCAAATGTTGGAGCTGAATCTTCGACCTTCCAAATCGGTTGATCTTTTACAGAAAGTTGCCAGACCACCATCGTCGCAATAGTCGCAACCATGACGAGTGCACGTTCCCACCAAGGCCACTTGAGCTCGCGTGAGAAAACCCAAATCACCGCTAAACTTTGCCATACGAACAAAGCCACAAATAGGCTTGGTAAAATTCCGTTATAAATAGCATCTGGAATAAAGTTGAGATAACCGTTAGAACCTAAATACTGAATTAAGCATTGAATTAATAAAATATTTGTATCTAGAACCAACCAAAGTAAAGCAGGTACTAGCATTAAGCGAGGTTGGTTGGTGCGCTGTGATAAAAATATACCGACAATTAAAGCAATAAACGGCCAAAGTGCGTAACCAATTAAACCTTGCGAATTGAAATCACCGATTTGACCAGCCACAAGCCAGCTATAAAGAGAGTTAGTACATCCCCCTAAAATTCCCCAGACAATGAGCTGAAGAATTGATGGATGTACAATTTGTAAAGAACGTCTTGATCCCAAAAAACAGCCACATTCCGGCAATTTGGTTGCTTTTAAAATCATGCCAAAAGTTAATGGAGGGTTTAAGATCAATCATAAAAGGTTTTCAAAAATTTCGTTTTTGTCAGGCATCTTAAGTGTATGCCTGCTAAGAATTTTAGCAATCATGCTTTTGAACTATATCACATATATTTGTGCATTATTCAAGCAATAAAACCTAACCTTACATAAGCCTACTGAAAATACGCATCAAAACGACAAGCATCTCCTTGCCATTGATGAGCTGGCTCCTGATTTGCCAAGAAAATAGCATGCCGTGGCCGTTTAACCACTACACGTTTAGCAAATTTCTGTGCCAAAACCAGCAAATTATCTCCCAAATCCATCTCACCATCTTCGGGTAAAAGCAGATGTAAAAGCTGCATCTGTTTTTTAACTTGAGCTTGTTTTTTGATTGCTTGATGATTCTGGTCACGCTGCGGAAACATAGGGTCTAGATAAACCACATCAATCATTTGAGCTGTTTGCTGTAACTGTTGTAAATAACTTGCAGAATCAGCAAAGATCAGTTGAATCCGATCCATAAACTGACTTAAAAAGCTATCTTGTTCAGCTTGAGCTTTTGCATCTTCAAGTAAGGTAAATAAAATCGGATGGCGCTCAACCAATTGTATTTGTGCGCCAAGATAAGCCATGAGCAAACTATCATGTCCTAAACCAGCCGTAGCATCAATTAAGGTAGGTTTTTCACCTAACTGACAAGCCCGAGCAATCATTTCTGATTTAAGACTTGCACGTTTTAAACGGGAAATTTCGGCTTTCCAGTCAGGCTGCATTTTCATGCCATTTGCAGATAACCATAGCCCGTTTTCATCTACACAAAGTGCCAACTCAGGATTTAAACGCAAAAAACGTGCATTGAGCTTTTCAACTGGCTGCAAATCGACAGTCACACCTCTAGAACAAAGCACAGCTTGGTAGTGCTGTGCTTGTTCTTGAAAATCTACTTCAAAATATATGTGCATGAGTAGTGCCTTTATTTTGCTTTACCCTGATCTGCTATTTTTTTCCATGCATCATCACGCAAATAAACTGGCAAAGCATGTTCAGCATCAACCCACTGCTTTTGTGCTGCATAGACACGTGCAATAGAAGCAATGTCTTGTGCAGTTGCAGTGATTGTTTGATGCTCTGCATCAGCTTGAAGGAGCTTTGCACCTGAACCAATTAAGCAATGTTTTGCATAAGCCGTCGCTTGCTCATAGCCCATTAATTTTTCTTCATCAATACATTGCATAATTCCATGCTCATCTAGAACAAAACTTGCAATATAAACTTCATTCATACGAGCATCGAGAACCGCAGTCACCTGTTCCAAACCTTCAAGTCGGTATGCTGCTTGTGCTAAAGCTTGCAAACTCGAAACAGGAATAACTGGTAAATCTTGTGACCATGCTAAAGCCTGAGTCACAGCTGCATTAATTCTAACACCACTAAAAGAACCTGGCCCACGGCTAAAGGCAATCGCATCCAGACCAGCAACCTCAAGACCTGTTTGTTGTAGCCCCTGCTCAATCATCGGCAAAATGGTCTGGGTTTGTGCTTTCGCCCGCGTATCGAGTTGAAAAAACAGTTCTTGGGTTTCATCGACTAATGAGATAGAACACTGCTCATTTGCAGTTTCCAACGCCAGCAATTTCATGCACAACCTTAGTATTAAATCAGATTAAAAACGGGAGTTATGATACCCCACTCGGCTCTGATAGGCGAGTCGTTCTCTGTCTAAATAAAAATGCCAAGATTTAACTTGGCAGAAAAATATTTTGCTAAAAAAGAGTTAAAAGTGAAATTCGTTTAAATCACTATAACTTTTAAAATGTTCAGCATAATGCAATGCACTCAACCGTATTTTTGCAGCACCGTCTTCATCTAAAGTCTTAACAATTTTGCCGGGTGATCCCATAACCACTGAATTATCTGGAATGACTTTCCCTTCCGGAATTAAGGCATTGGCTCCGATAATACAATTTTTACCAATCACAGCGCGATTTAAAATTACGGCGTTCATACCAATCAAACTATTATCACCAATCGTGCAGCCATGTAGCATGACTTTATGCCCAACGGTGACATATTCACCAATGTTTAGCTCAAGCCCAGCATCGGTATGTAAGACAGAATTTTCCTGCACATTTGAATAGGTGCCAATACGTATCACGCAATTATCGGCACGTACTACTGCACCAAACCAGATGCTGACTTGACGCCCCAACTCTACTTGCCCAATCAGTGTTGCTGTCGGAGCAACCCAACCATCCCATGGTTCATATAATGCTTTTGGGTGCTGTCCTTGATAGCTATACATCATAATTTATCAATCCTGATCATTTATTCTTATGAGAAAATTTTGGCATACCAAATGTTGGTGAGTTGAGTAAAAATGGCCACTCTTTCTGATAACCCAATCCATATTTAAACAGAGCAACTAACATACGAGCAGTTAAACCCCAAATAATTTCATTATCAATCTGTAAACTTGGAAAGTATAAAGATTGATGGGCATAACGTACTTCGTAAGGCATGGGTCTTGTATCGATTAATTCTTGCAAAGGCACAAAAAAAATTCGATCTATTTCAGTAGGCTGAGGTATTAAGTGAACCTCTGGAGGAATAAGCCCAACAATGGGTTTTACAGACAACCCGCTTCGTGCACGTTGCATCGGCAAATCACCTAACAACTGTACATCAAAAGGATTTAAAGCGGTCTCTTCCTGAGCTTCTCTTAGCGCTACAACGATATTACTGGTATCACTGGGGTCACGCTTTCCACCCGGAAAAGAAACTTCCCCCGCATGGTTGTTCATATGTATTGAACGGCGTGTAAGCAGTACCTTAGGATCATTTTCATTTGTAATAGCAATCAGTACTGCTGCTTGTGCTTCTTGTATGCGGGTGGAAAAGCGCAATCTTTGCTGTAACTTTTGTGTTAGCAAGTGCTCTTCCATACCATTCACCTATTATTCTGTCTCTCTTTGCATCATATCTGAAAAATAAACTTAAGACATAGAGTTGATGCGTAAGTCTAAAAATTCAGTTATGCTGAGGCATCTCTATACTCGATGATAATTATGAGTTTCTGTGTAGCGTGTGGGCATAAAACCGAACAAAAAATTCCTTTAGGTGATCATAAAGTACGCCGTGTTTGTACTCATTGTGGCAATATTCATTATGAAAATCCCAAAGTAATCTGCGGTGCCTTAGCGTTATGGGAAGACAAAGTATTACTCTGTCGTCGTGCGATTGAACCTCGTTATGGCTTATGGACTTTGCCTGCTGGCTATATGGAATTGTTCGAAACCATGGAGCAAGGCGCAGCACGCGAAACTCGTGAAGAAGCAGAAGCTGAGATAGAAATAGAACAACTCTACTGTATGTACAATATTCCGCGTATTGGCCAAATTTATGTACTTTTCAAAGCACAGCTGAAAGATGGAATTTTTGGTGCAGGTGAAGAAAGCATCGAGAGTCGCCTGTTTGAAGAGCATGAAATTCCATGGGGTGAACTTGCGTTCCCTAGCGTTGAACATACACTAAGACATTATTTTGAAGACCGTAAAAAAACAAGTTTTCCCAACACATCTTGAAACTTTGGGTACGCGTTTAGATCATACAGGTTAATCAATCAGATAATAAAAAAGACCGCTATACGGTCTTTTTTATTTGTTTAATATTTTAAGATTTAGTTTTAATCGCATTACAAGCTGGAATAGATTGATCCGCCAGTTTAATCGTTACGGTACCAATCATACGTTGAGCCAAAGCTTTTTCAGCATCGGTTGGTGCCGGACTAATATCCTTAATATTATTATAAACAGCCTGATAATAAGCGTGTAAGTTAATCCAATTTACTGTCGTATTTTCAAATGTACTCAAATTAATACTATTACCTGTATTTTGACCGGCTAATAGATTGAAAATATTAATCTTAGCACCACTCACTGAAATCGAATCATCTATATTATCTTCTATATCAGAATCCTGTTTCACTATAGAATTAAGTCCCATCATAATCCCATTAAGGTTACCTAACTGAGGATTTGATAAAATCATGCGAACTGTAATCGAACTATCATTATCTGAAGATTGTGTACCGCCTGTAGTCCCAATCCGATATTGTTGAATACCATTACTATCAATCAGACTACTATCTGCTACTGTCGCACATTGGCCTGATTTGTCGGTATCAGTTGCATTTGGGTTAATATCTGTACGAATATCACCATACTGATCAACCACAATGCCCAAATCAATTGGAGCAAGTCCTGCGGTATTAAACTTAAAAGTTAAAGTTGCATACAATGGGAATACATAACGCTGGCCAGAGCTCACATTTTTCGATGTTTTAAAAATAGATTTTCCTAAATAACTTACTGGATTTGCTTTTAAAATATCTAAAGAACCATTATAACTTTCCGTACCTACAGCTTGACGCCACAAACCATAATGTTGTGCATTTCCAGCAGTAGTTGTACGTGTTAACTGTTTATAAAAACCTTCGTTCCCAGCTACAGCATATTCATTAACGAGTTTACCTTGATAAATTTGTAAATCATTATTCGCGTTACTGTCTATACTTAAACGTAGTGGCTGACTAGACTGAATTTCTTTGGTAATTGGACTCAACCATCCTCTTTGTCCTGAAGCAACCATCTGTACAGGTTTTGCTTTGGTCAATAAAATAATGGCAGGCAACACTCCTAAAACATTACCTTTATCATCTTTGGAAAGAGTGGCATCCCCTCGCCATTGTAAACCGTAACCAAACCCATAGCCTTGACGGTCTGTAAGCAAGAACATATTGCCCATCATGTGACGTAAATTACTTGAAGAGGTGCTAAAGCAATTAGTTAAAGATGTCTGATTGCAACCATAAAAACCCAATGGAAGAGGTGCTGGTAGATTATTAATCCCAGCATATATTGCTTCATTTGCTTGATATAATGCAGCATTAGCGATATTTGTTGATTGAACCAGCAACTCGTAAGCTTGGTCATCAGAAACTTTGCTTACATCTAACCAAGGTTTTAAGATGGTTGCATATTGACCACTTTTCCATTCAGCTACAGTCACATCTTGTGTCAAACTGCTCAGTAAGTCTTTCTTATCTTGAGTAAATTGAGTTGGCTGTAAATCACCAATCACGTTATCGCCACGTTCAATACCAATACTCTGAAATAACTTAATTAAAGCCATTGCAACTTTAATCGTTGGATCAGTATTGCTCATGGAAGTTGGAGTCTGGCCAGTTAACGCCGTAGCCATATCTAACACAGTTAAATGTACAGTCCCATACTTACCAAGTGAATCAAGCTTTATCGTTCCTAAAGAGATCTTACGTGCATTACTCCCTTGCAAATAAAGCGATATCGTTTCATCTGACCTACCACTACTAATACTACAAGCGCCTCCAACAGAGTTACGGTCTAGTTTTGTAATGTAATGCTGATTAGGAGATAAACTACAATCAAAATTTAGACCAGCAATTGGATAATCCAGTTCAAAGTTCAGACAAGATTCATCTGAAATATTAGCTGCTTTACAAGCTAAATTGGTGGTTGGAATACCACCCCCTCCTTGTGTAGGATCTTCGTTAATTGTTGAACCGCCACCACCACAACCATTTAATAAGATTGCCAGTGTGGATAATGCAAAAGGTAATAAAATTTTGTTACTCATCATAATTCCTAATTTATTTTTAACGTAATACTGAAATTTTAATTTGTCCCTGATTCGATAGCTCTTGATCCGGCATGTCCACAGCAGAAGATAAAGGCGTCAACATAATATAATAAGAGCGATCAGGTACTTGTAAAACACCTGAAATCGATGCATGTTGTAAAATTGTCGCAGGATATGCCTTACTCTTAAAACCACTGGCTCCTTCTAAAACACAACCCTTTTCATCTAAAAAGACTGCGAGTGGCCAATAATATACTGGCTTTTCACTGGACGTAGCATAAGATGCTACCTGTACATTCTTAATAGATGAATCTATTTTTACAACTTCGTATTCAAACTTCTCTTTGAGCGGTTTTCTTGGCCATAAACCAACTTCTTTATTCCGGCTTAATTTTTTAATTGACTTATTATCATCTTTAATAAAGCACATATCATTTTCAAAAGTGCTTGCTAACTCTTGGTGTGAAAGACGTACATAAGTAGGAGCCAGCACAACAGAAGAGACTTGATCTTCTCGTGATCGATTTAATACATTATCAAGAATAGACTGACTGACACCTTTTTTACGTTCAATAGACTCCGTACGACCTAAGCCATCTGGCATAATATAAAAACGTTTTTTACCTTCAAGGTTAAACTCTTGTTTCTCTAGGTATTCATTATTAACGTATTCAACACCACCAATTGTAATGTAATTCTTCTCATCCTTTTTTTGTTGTTGGTACTGATGGAGTAACCATATCCTTATTCGAGGATGGAACTGGATTTGACTTTACTTTGTCTTCAGCTGCTTGTTTGAGAGCAGAATCCTTGATTATTATTTTTTCTTTACTACTACCCAAACCAAACTTTTTCTCAATGGCTTCAGGCTTTTCTGTACCTTTTTTTGTCTGTGTTGAAACCGCAGATTTAGTGTTCATTGATGCAGTTGATGCAGTTGATGCAGTTGATGCAGTTGATGCAGTTGATGCAGTTGATG
>Ga0065703_1000188_pt1 | contig 18603 bp, 20 predicted proteins | sample SwiRhicommunBV21_FD_59090 | JGI IMG/M metagenome (GOLD analysis project Ga0065703, IMG submission 59090) | Switchgrass rhizosphere microbial communities from Buena Vista Grasslands Wildlife Area, Michigan, USA - BV2.1 v1 | ecosystem: Host-associated > Plants > Roots > Rhizosphere > Soil ...
TTTTTTTATGCCTGGAAAATTGAAAATGATAGAATAATTTTGGAATGAATTATGATATAAACCAAATACCTTAAAATGATAACTAGAGTATGAATAATGAAATTTGTAGGATTGAAAATATTTGTCTGTATGCTAGCTATAACACTTGGTAGTAAATCTATCTATGCTAATGAAGCTGTAGAAAGTTTATTTAGCACAAAAGCTTTTTTAAATATTTGTGTTAGTTCTAGAGGAAATCCAGAAATAATAAATAAACAAGCAAAAAATATGGGTTTTATTCAAATGCCTAATGAGTATGCTGCACATTTTTAAAAGATTATAATGGGAACGCTTGGATGATAAGCTCTTCAGAAGGAAAGTTTGTTATTACTCAACTCGATAGCGGCGTATGTTCATTATTTATAAATAAAGGAAACTCAACTGAAATTCAGAAGAGTTTAGAAAGCTGGTTGCCCCCTAAATCTACTGGTTTAACTTATAAAAAGGAAATATCTAAAGATAAAAATTGACTACAACAAATTATATTATTTCTAAAGATGGAAAGGCTTTAGAGACATGGATATATACTAGTTCATCTGAAAAGAATGCTTCATTAGTTGCAGTTATTTCCCATCAAATGAATTAATTAAAACAATCTTAATGTATAGAAGAGCCAACTTTTATTAAAAGAGCTCTTCTAAAATTGATTATTTCAACTGTCTACGTGCATGTTTTAAAGCAGTTCGAAGACCTTCTTCTAGAGTTGGATGATAAAAGGGTTTCTCTAAAATGTCATTTAAGGTTAAACCTTCACCTATTATCCAGCTTAATAGGTGAGCCATATGTTCTGTTGCTTCTGTAAATAACTCAGCACCGAGAAGCTTCTGACTTTCTTTATCTATATAAACCTCAATACCTCCTTTGTTTTTTCCAAGGACGATAGCTCTACCTTGTCGTTCATAAGAAGCTTCGCCTGTAATAAAGTCTATACCAGTGTCTTTTAGTTGTTTATAACTTTGCCCAACGATCGCCATTTCTGGATCACTAAATACAATTCCTAATGGGGTAAGAGTCTTAATTGGATTGACTTGTGGATAGTTCAAACAGTTGTGAACAACTTTTTTGCCCTCATGTGCTGCTTCATGTTGTAATGGTGTTGAGGTATAAGCATCACCGGCAATAAAAATTGGATAAGTCTCTAATTGCTTGGTTTTTGCATTTATAGGTAATAACTCAATATCTTTAAAAGAATTATCAATATTTTCTAGTTTTAAAGTATTAAGTAAACTTGAACGGCCTGTTGCAACTAGAACATATTCAACTTTGAGAGTTTTCTCTTTTTCTTCAAGTTTGTAATTTAATATGACACCCTCAGAATTACATTTAACTGCACTTGGTAAAGTCTCGAATAGAATTTTTAACTCTTTCCCTAGCTCTTTTTGCGCAAGTTGTTGAAGTTTCGAGCTAGTCAGTATTCCAATTCGTTTACTGCGAGCAAATATAGTGGTTTCTACGCCCAAACGATGCAAGGCTTGTGCGATCTCGAGGGCAATCACACCACTACCAGTGACGGCAATAGATTTAGGTAGTGTTTTTAATTCGAATATTTGATCTGTTGTTATAAGTCGATTACCGAGTTCTTGCTTCCATGTTTGATCATAATTAGGAGTTGAACCAACCGCCAGAATAAAACTTTTTGATTGGTACTGTTTCCCGTTAACTTCTACAGTCTGTGCATCAATAAAATGTGCTTTACCAGAAACTTTATGTTCAGCTGGCCATTGTTCTACATCTTTTAAAGTTGCCTGAGTAAAACGATCACGTAAAGTTTGTACGTGCTGCATAACTTGATCAGTATTAATTTTTGCAGATACATCCAAAGCAACCTCTTGAGCATTTTGAATGTCAAACATACGGTTTGCTGTAGAGATGAGGATTTTACTCGGCATACAGCCTACACGAGCGCAAGTGGTATCCCATGGCCCATCATTTATAATTAAAATATTATTGGTATGTTTAACAGCTTCTTTATATGCGCTAATACCGGCGGTACCTGCACCAATGATAATAATATCGAACATTATAAATTCCATTATCTATGAATTTTTCATTTAACAGGTTACACAATAAAACATAATGTAATTTATGTTTACAGAGTGTAGTGAATATGATTACACTAATAATATAAATAATTAAAAAATCTTATACCTTTAGGAAAGATTGGGGAAATGAAAAGTATGTATAAAAAACAACTTACCTTGAAGTTGTCGGCTATTGCTGTATCTATTATGTTAGCAAGTTGTGGTGGGGGAGGTGGAGATGGTTATTATCAAAATGGCTCATCAAATAGCAACTCATCATCTGGAAATAATAGCAGTTCTCAGCAAACAACTGCTTCAGCATTAAAGATAGAGCTTGATAAATTATCAGTTACGGCGACGAATGATACTTTAACAGTCACTGTCAGAGCTTTAGATAAAAATAAAGGTGGCGTTGTTGGTGCTAATGTTACTTTGGCATTAGTTGATCCAACAAATAATGTGTCTATAGAGGGAGTATCAACCCAAACTACAGATGCAGCAGGTAATGCTGTATACATTATAAAAACACCAAAAACATCAATTTCACTAAATGAGTTGGTGAAAAATGGTTTTAAATTAATTGCATCTACAAATAATGGTACGCTTACTCAAGAACAAACTGTAACAGTGACAGGCAGTAATAGTACTGTTGAAGCTGATACCACTAGCATTGTATTGTTTGATGCGACAAAAACTTCTCTAAATGTTAGAGGAGATCAGACAACAGTTACATTAACAGCTGTAGATGCAAATGGCTCAACTTTAGCAAACCAAGCGATCACGCTTAAAGTTAAAAATTCAGCCTCAAACGGTGTCAGATTTACACCGAATGCAACTCAAACAGATGCGAATGGACAGATCAGCTATACTTTATCTTTTAGTGAAAATCAAAGAAATTCCTCATATAATGCTGCACAATTTGTGACAGATGATCTTGTCCTGGAAGCTAACTTTGGTCAATCAACGAAAATTTATACTTATAAACTTGATGTTGTTAATTCTGATGTACCGGTAGCGGTGGGTGCAATTGCTGTAGCATATAACCCGACGACCATGGAAGACTCAAGCGATGGAGTCTATTACTATAAAAATATCTCAGTACAAGTGACTGATGTGGATGGTAAGCCAATAGCAAATCAAGATGTAACAATGGGTGTTAATGCTCTTGCCTATTATAAAGGGCGATTCGGTTTTGTTGATACTTCTAGTCCTGCTGATGGTAAATCAGATGAATATCTTCCTGTTATTAGAGCTGCATGTACTTCACCAGTTCAAGCTGTAAATGTTAATGGAGAAGTTATTAATCAATTAAAGCCACTTAAAGAAAATTCAACGGTCCAAGTTGTATCATATATTAATAGTGCAGGTACCGCTGCAACGAATAATAAATATACGACAGATACGAATGGCCGCTTTGATCTTAAGATTCAATATCCTAAAATTTATGCATCATGGTTAACTGTTCAGCTAACGGCTAAATCTACAGTTTCAGGAAGTTTAATCAGAGGATCTACATCTTTAACTTTAGGTTATTTAAGTAAAGATGTTAGTCTTATTGATCTTAATGGACCGAATATAGAAAGCCCATATGGACTAGATCCAAATTGTTCAAATGGTAATTAATGTAAAAAGAAGCAGCATTTAAGCTGCTTCTTTTTTAGATATGTGTACCCATAGTTACTCCAACTGTAGGCTTTACTTGCATTGATGAGCATGCTGTAAGAATTAAACAGGTTAAAAGAGCAAATATAAATTTATTCATGAAAATTAATAAATGATTCAAAAAGATTTAAATACTTTAGATCAATATTATTTTTAGTTCTGTTGAATTCGTGCAGAGATATGCAAAATAAGTTATCAAAAAACCCTACTTTAAAGAAGAAATAGGGTTTTATAAAATATTAATTTCTTAAAATTAATCGTCTAGCAAATCCATTTGTTTTGCTAACTGATATAGGTTGTTTGAACGGTTTCCTGTACGGCAGAACATAAGTACAGGTTTTGGTAACTCATTGTAATGATTTGCGAAAGTACGTACATCGAGTTCTGTAATCTGTCCAGCTACAACAGGTTGATAAACGTAGTCTAAGCCTACTTGACGTGCTGCTTCTTCAATTTGAGCACTTGTAGGTTGTTCTGGGCCGCCTTCCATATCTGGTCGATTATTAATAATCGATTTAAATCCTTTTTCTACAACTTGGCCAACATGCTCTGGACCAATTTGACCTGCGAAACCAACATTCTCTGACATTTCGTCACTCCAAAATTTAACAAAACCTCTTATGCTGTATCATAGCATTAAGCTTAACCTGAGATACAAGACACTCGTGTGTTGTTCTGACTGAGAAAGTTATGTCTTATAGCTAAGTTATAAATTTTAAAAATGATCATCAAGCTATTTTAAAATTGGTTATTCATATTCTATTTCAACGGAGCACATATGCACGCTTATACGGTTGAGCCTTTATATGTTCCATGTGGTCAGGAAACGATCGCAGCTGATTTTTATATTCCAAAAACAAATAAAAAATCTGCCGTAATTATTATGGCCCATGGTTTTGCTGCGTTGCGTCAATTTAAATTAATCCAATATGCTCAGCGGTTCGCTCAAGCAGGTTATGCTGTTATTCTGTTTGATTATCGCTATTGGGGTGGGAGCACTGGCAAGCCAAGAGAAATGGTCTCCATCAACTCACAGTTAGAAGATTGGAAGACAGTAATTCAATATGCTTCTACCTGTAAGCTTGTGGATAATCGAAGGATCGTGTTGTGGGGGACTTCATTAAGTGGGGGATATGCGCTAAGTCTGGCTTCTGAATTAAAAAATATTCAGGCAATTTTAGTACAAATTCCTTATGTCGATGGTGCTGAAACTGCCAAGCTTTATCCTTTGCAACGCTATCCTCAAGCATTGAAGTTATCGAGTCAGGATTATATGGGATCAAAAATGGGGCTTAATCCCAAAAGATTGCCTGTCGTCGATCAACATAATTTATGCTTTATGCCTACAGCTGATAGTTATTATGGTTATTTATCGATTGTAAACCCTGACTATTATTGGAGTGGGGAAGTTCCTGCACGTGTCTTTTTTAATTTGATGAGATACCGCCCAATTCAAGTTGTACGCCAGATTAATATTCCAGTTTTATTTATTGCGGCCCAAAAAGACTCCCTTATTCCTATTGAATCAAGCCGCGAAGCTGCCACAAATATTGCGCCTTTTGTGAGTTATCATGAGTGGGATATGAAACATTTTGATATTTATCACGGTTCATGGTTTGAAAAAGCAGTGATAACCCAATTAGAATTTTTACATCAGCATATAGGAGTGGTGTAAATGATTATTGTATGTGCATCGTGCGGTGCAAAAAACCGAGTTCCTGAAGAAAAACTTCCTGAGCAACCAAGCTGTGGGCAATGTCATCAGCCATTACTACCACTTGCACCTATTGAGTTAAATGAGCAAAATTTTAGTAACTACATCACGAATAGTGATCTACCTATTCTCATCGACTTATGGGCAGAATGGTGCGGACCTTGTAAAATGATGGCGCCACATTTTGCGCAGGTCGCAAAACAGAATCCAGGCGTTATTTTTGCCAAGATTAATACCGAAGAATCTCCTCGCTTGAGCCAAGCTTTTCATGTGAGAAGTATTCCGACACTTGTCTTAATGAACAAAACGACAGAGGTCGCGCGTATTAGCGGTGCATTACGTGCGCCTGAATTGCAGCAGTGGCTTGATCAACAACTTTAAACGAATTTCGGGAGCTAGGGTGTCAGAAGCTTATACCAAACCAGAAGGGGTTTTATCCTTACAAACGATTGCCATGCCAGCCGATACAAACTGGAGTGGTGATGTATTTGGTGGATGGATTGTGTCACAAATGGACTTGGCTGGAGCAATTCACGCAGAACGTTTCAGTCGTGGCCGTTGTGCTACGATTTCCATTAATCAAATGACTTTTTTGGTTCCGGTAAAGGTTGGCTTTGTCATTAGCTGCTATACCAAAATCTTAAAAGTTGGAAATACGTCTATTCAGATGCAAATTGAAGTTTGGGATAGTCATGATGACTCTCGTGAACCAATACGCATTACCGAAGGAGTCTTTACCTTTGTGGCAGTTGATGTAAAAGGTAATAAGCGTCAGATTCCTGAAGAAGCGAGACAAAAGTTTTTAGATACTCAATAAAACGTAAAAAGCCTGAATATCAGTATTCAGGCTTTAATTTTTATTTAAAAGAAAAACTAGTTTTTAGAAATTAAAACATCGTATTTGTATTCTTACTTTGCTCTGGAATATTTTGTATCACATCCCAATGCTCTACGATTTTTCCATTTTCGACACGAAATATATCAATAATCGCTCTTCCTCGATCTTTTTCATTTTCGGTCGAATGGACATGTAAAACGACAAGATTACCTTCAGCAATCGCACGTTTAATCTCATTTTTAGCTTGTGGATTTTTTTGGAATTTTTCAGTGAAGAAATTAACGAAAGGTGCTTTGCCATCTGGCACATTAGGATTGTGCTGAATGTATTGTTGACCAATATAACGGTCTGCATATTCTTTGACTTTATGTTGTAAAAAGACGCCTTCATAAAAGTCGATGACTATTTTTTTGTTTTGAACGCTTACTTTATCTATCGCTTCTGATTTGGTCGAAGTTAATTTACTGGTTTTAACGTGAGGTTCAGTCGCATGAGTCGTTATTGTTGTAAATATTAAGCTGGTAAATAAGGAGGAAATAATAAGAGTTTTTTTCATTTTTGACCTCAAGATACAAAAAATAATTTTTATATCTTGAGGCAAATAAAAATCTAACAGTACTTTAGATTCGTTATTATTTCTTACGTTTAGGTAACCATGCCCACAGCATTTGGCACTGGATTGGTTCATTGCCTGCATCATCAATCACAGTAACCGGAATTACAAGTTCACCTTTCTCATTATCCGCAATAAACTTTTGCTGTTCAGCAGATAACGTTGCTGTGGCAGTCAAACCGCCTTCAACCACTTTTAAATAATCAACATGCAATGATTTGATTAATAAAATGCGGTTATCAGGAATGTGTAAACCTGTTAGGAAACCAGTTGCAGTTTCTGCTAAAAGAGCCATAGCAGCAGCATGAACTCCTTTAATATGATTCTGCATATTTTTTTGGTTTTCTAAACGGACAGTAACGTGGTTTGAGTCTACTTCCAGATAACGAATATTTGCTGTACCCACCATTGGCACGATACGACCAAACGCCTTGCTCCAAAGTGTACTCCGAATACCTTTAGGGAATTTTGAAGTCGCTTTTACCAGTTTTGATAGACGATTGGATTGAGACATGGAATTACCTTAGCTTTAAATGTCACGACAAGAGATTAATCTTTAAAGTTATTAAACTGTAATGGCACACCAAATTGTTGTTCACGTAAAAAATTCATCACTTGTTGTAAAGTGTCGCGCTTTTTATCCGTTACACGAATTTTGTCGCCTTGGATAGAAGATTGCACTTTAACGCCACTTTCTTTAATGGCTTTATTAATTTTTTTTGTCAGTATCTGAGTCAAGACCGTCTTTAAGTTTAATGACCTGTACAAAATTTTTGCCTGAAGCAGCAGCTTTTTGCGGGTCTAGAGCTTGTATATCAATTTTACGTTTGTTAAAAATGATTTTCTAACATGTTGTAAACTTGTTCACACTGGAAATCACTTTCGGTACTGATTTTAATTTCTTTATTTTTTTCGTTTATTTCGACTGAAACATCATGACCACGAAAGTCAAAACGTGTTGCAATCTCTTTTTGTGTGTTCTGTACAGCATGATTAACTTCAAAAATCTCTAATTCAGAGACAATATCGAAAGAAGGCATAGTTTAGACCTTTACAAAGGGAAAGAATATTTGAGATGCTAAGAGGGTTTTCTTCATTTGCCAAGTGTTGTTTACATCAAAGGAGTGCACAATGATCCGTAAACAAGAAATTACAACATTTGAATTCCCAGAAAATGCTGTTATCTGGGATGTCCGTGATACAAATGCTTATGCAGAAGGGCATGTTAAAGGTGCGGTAAATCGCCCGATTAATGATTTGAATGCTGATATTTTGAACCAGGTCTCTGCGGGTCAGCCGATTTATATTTTATGTGGTGGTGGTAGCAAAGCTCCTCGTGCAGCTGAGACACTAGAAGGATTCGATGCCTCGCGTGAATATGTCGTGCTGATGGGGGGGACACGTGCAGCTCGTGATGCCGGCTTGCCTCTAGAGCAGGGCGCATAAAAAAAAGCACCTTCGGGTGCTTTTTTATGGAATTGAACTATTGTGGTTTGAAATAAGGCTTTTTAGGTTTTACTTTTTTTTGGAATCGTTGCGGATTCAATTTTTGTAATAAGCGGTCCGGTACTGGACAAGCTTCTCCTAACATTTGGGCAACTAAGATCTCACTGCATAGCGGAGCAAATAAGAAGCCCTTAGAACCAAGACCAGCAAAAGTAGCAATTCGGCTATTCTCCTGCATTTTTCCAACGAGAGGAAAATAATCTAAGCTCTGTGCGCGGATAGATGCTCGGCCTTGCCAAGTAGTCGTAGAAGGCAACTGTTGTGCATATTCAGGGAATACGCTGTGGATTAATTCAAAGTTATGCACATGGTCTTCTGGCACTACTTCTTGATCCTCACGATTTGGGTAGAAAGACGCACCTAAAATCATCTGTGAAGCATTAAGTTGCATACAGTAGCCGCCATAGCTATAAGCTTCCTGTATAGGTAGGGGAGCAAAAGTATTGTCAACCCAGCTTACTTGCCCACGTATTGGTTTTAACTGTGGATAGCTTTCAAAAAAAGTCGCGCTTTGACGTGCACAGCATACGATCACATGGTCGCTTTCATCGATAGTTTTATTCTCGCTTATGATTTGTACTTTATTTTCACAAGATACAAGCTCTGTGATATTGGTAATTTTTAAATCGATCAAAGGATGTTGCAAAATTTCATCACGTAGTTGATGTGGTGAAACAGAACCTGCTTCGGTAAGTAAAACACTTGAATATGCAGTTTCAAGTGAGTTTGTTGAGTGAGTAACAACCTGAGCTGGATATTGATTTACAAGATCGAGAAGTTCGTCTGCATTTTTCAAGGCGATTTGTTGTATTTGAAGTGGACTAAATGCTTGAAAATTTTTATAAAAATTCAAGGCATGTTGCCAACTTAAGGTCATCAGATGTTCATGACTTTGCTCAATTGGACATAGTTTTGGATTAAGCAGGGCTAAAGGGTTTCCAGAAGCGCCAGATAATGCCTCTGTTCGCTCATATAGGGTGACTTGATGTCCACGTGCTGCAAATGCCCACGCTGTAGTTAAACCTGCTATACCGGCCCCAATAATCGCAATATGTTGTTGCCCCTTACCCAATGAGTGAACTAGGCCTAATGGTGAGGAATCATCATCAGATTGAGGTGGATTCCAGATTGCTTTGAGCATTTCACGTTTATGCCGAAAACCACGTGGACGAGAAATATTAATTCCATACGCTTTTAGCCCACGTTTTAAAACACCCGCGACACTAAAAGAGGAAAATGTACTGCCATAGTCAGAAAGACGGACAATATGGTTTAAAACGTTTTGTTCCCACATGTCTGGATTGCAAGAGGGTGCAAAGCCATCTAAAAACCAAGCATTTACTGCTTTAGTTTTAGCCATGCTTGGGAAAATATCTTGTGCATCTCCTAGCCATAAGTCGATGCTAAAACGCTCTTCAGGGAAGCTTAAACGATGGCATCCAGCAATAGGTAGCGGATATTGTTCAATTAACTGGTCTGCAAGTGGTTTAAGCTCATCCCAGACATTTAAAGCACGAATGAGGTCAGCTTTACTTAATGGGAATTTTTCAACACTAATGGCATGTAAATGGCTTTGATTATTAGGACGGACTTGTTGCCAAAGTTGCCAGAGTGCAAGAATGTTTAAACCCGTACCAAAACCGGTTTCTCCTACACTAAAATATTCAAAATCTTTTAGATTGGCTAAGCGTTCTGATAAGTCGTTACCATTTAGAAAAACATGCCGTGTTTCAAGTAGGCCATTATCTTTAGAGAAATAGACATCACCAAATTGTTTGGAAATGGGAACCTCGATACCATCGATTAATTCCCAGTCCAGTTCTGCTGTTTGTATACGGTTTGATACGTTCATTTAGTTTAATAGATCGCTTGGATTTACCACTGGCGTCGACGTTTTGTATGAATATAACTAGAGATAAAGAAACCTAGTAATACGCCACCAGCTAAGGTAACCGCGCCATATAAAAACATTTGCGCACTACGTTCGCTTTGTAAGACTTGAACCTGAACAGAGAGGCTATCATTTTTTAACTGTAACTCTTGGTTCTGGGCGAGTGCTTCAAGATTGGCATGTTCTAACTGTTTTAAACGAGATGCCTGATCTTGAACTAAAGCTTTGATTTTCGCATCTTGCTGTTGTTTATTCTTTGCAAGTTGCTCAGCCGTGAGTGGTTTTGTTGTGGTCGACGCCGTTGTAGCAGCTGTTGGAACTGGCTGATTCGCAGCCTGAGTTGAAGGCGCACTTGGAGGAGTCGTTGCTGGTGTGGCAGCAGGTTCAACTGCACTAGCAGTTGAACAGATCAAACACAAGCCGAGAAAGCTTTTGATTGCAGGGTGCATATGATTACCCTTTTGGAAATGCTTTATTAAACTGTTTTACATCAATATGAGCGTAAATGCCTTCTTTGAGAAATGGTTCTTCTTTTAACCATTCGTCTAATGCTTCGCGACTGTCGAATTCAACAATCATGGTACTGCCATAAAAACCTGCTTGAGGATCATTCGGGTCTTTTGGCATAGCTCCCGCTGTAACAAGGCGGCCTTCATCATCAAGTTTTTGCAAACGTTCGATATGCTGAGGGCGTACTGCCAAGCGTTTTTCTAAAGTTCCTTCGTTATCGGTACAGCTTAGAACAAAAAAAGGCATGTAATCGTATCTCTGTAATCAATCAGGAATCATTTTAAGCTTCAGGTGACTTAAAATGTTTACGTAAAATAATGAACTGAATAATGATAAATGAAAACATGACAATCATGTCACCAAATGCAGTGAATTCACCCCAATATTTTCCGCCGTGAAATAAAAACGCGAAGAAGATATGTAAACAAGACATCACCACAAACATGACTGCCCAAGCGAAATTTAGATTTTTCCAACCTTTTTCACTTAACTCTAAAATAGGGTCAAATAGACGTCGTATGAGTGGCTTACGATCTTTACCAAACCAAGGTGAAACTAAGAATGCACCTGCAAAAACCAAATTCAAAATTGCAGCTTTCAGACGAATATAGAAATCATCACTTAACATGAGGGTGATGCCACCAAAAATGACAGTCATAAACAATACAAACCACTGTTGTTTATCTAGACGGAATTTTTGGAAAACAAATAGGGCACCATATACCACAAGCATTGAAATAATTAAGCCAGTAGTTGCTACAAGAATATTATTATTATCGGCACCACCAGCAGACCCGATCAGTTTAAGTAAAGGATGCTGTGTGTCGGTTGGATCAACTGTTTTATATAAATAGAAGAAAATAATTAATGGAACAAAGTCCAGAAGTGCTTTCATGTTAGAGTATCTGATCAGGTTTGGTGAATGGCATAGTATAAAAGATGCAAGGCATAGATTTACATACACATAGCAATATTTCTGATGGAACTTTGTCTCCGGAATTACTGGTGCAAGCTGCTATAGATGTGAATTTGCATACTTTAGCTTTAACTGACCACGATACAATGGATGGGTTGCAGCGAGCTAGAATTGCTGCACAAGGTCATGATTTAAAAATCATTTCTGGTACAGAGATTTCAAGTCAGTGGTCACGTCCAACAACGAAGAAGAGTTATGGCGTACATATTGTTGCTTTAAACATGCAAAATGAAGCACCAATTTTAGAAGCATTAGAACAACAAAAAAGAGTACGAGCGCAAAGAGCTAAAGTAATTTGCGATTTATTAGAAAAATGTATTGGTTTTCAGATTTATGAGGATGTTCTTGCCAAAGTAGAAGATCAGGCAGACCGCATCACCAGAACACACATTGCTAAAACACTGGTCGAAAAGAAAGTTGTAACCCGTCCTCAACAAGCATTTGATCGTTTCTTAAAAGAAGGGAGACGTGCTTTTGTAAAGTTTGAAGGATTAGGGTTGAAAGAAACAATTGACATGATTCACGAAAGTAAAGGGTTGGCAGTTTTAGCACATCCGACTCGTTATGATTTCTCTGCAACTAACGTTCGATATTTAATTGAATTGTTCGCAGCTTCAGGTGGAGACGCAATTGAGTTACCTCCACCGATGGAAACTTTATCTACTCGCCAGATGATTGATCGGATGATTGAGCAATATCAATTAGCTGTATCGATTGGCAGTGATTTTCATGGTGAAAATATGCCATGGATTAAGCTGGGAAATACACCTAAGCCAACGGCTAATCAGCAAGGTGTTTGGGAACGTTTTCTTTAAGACATTACAACAAGTTATTATCTTGAGCTTGAATTGGTGGTGGGGTAGGTTTACCCAAAGTCCCTAAAAGTTCAATTTCGATACTACGAACCATGGCGTCTAAAGGTAAATCATTACTTTGAGTACCGAAAGGCTCTTCAATTTCCGAGCTGAGTGCATCAAGTCCTAAGAATGTATATGCCAAAATTCCCACCAGTAAAGGTGTTGCTAATCCAAGCAATGAACCAAGACTGAACGGCAACATAAAACAGAAAAAATAGACAGTGCGATTGAGCAAAACTGAATAGGCAAATGGAATAGGCGTATTGGCGATTCGGTCACAGCCTGTTTGCACAACGCTTAAATCTGCAACATTTTTATTCATTTGTGCATAGATGATGTCTGAGATTTCACCTTCTTTAAGCGCTTGTAATAATTCCCAGTGAATGAGGCTAAGTGTGTACTGAGGGGCATTATTTTGCTGATAGAGCTGAGTGAGTGCTTGCTGGCTCATACCACTGGTTTGTATGAGCTCAGTTGGGTTTGCCGTCTGACGACGTAAACGATCTCGTAACACGTTAGCAAAAACAATCACATGCTGAATCACACGTTCACGGCGGGCTTGAGTCAAAATCCGGCAATCACGGTCAAAATGGCGTGAGGTTGCAATTAAAACGCCCCATAATTTTCGGGCTTCCCACCAACGGTCATAACATGCAGTATTTTTAAATCCTAAGAAAATAGAAAGTACGACGCCAATAAGAGTAAAGCCAACCAAAGGAATCTCGGGAAAGCGATAAAGATTGATATATTCAACGCCCCCAATGATCGCCGAAATCAGCATAACGACCCCGAGAGAGGGTAAAATTTTGGGTAAAATTGTCCCTCGCCAAGAGAATAATACTTTGAAAATACTAGGCTGCTCACGAACAATCATTTTGTTTTTAACGTCACTATTTTTGCTTTGATCTTCTAGGCTTAGTGCCCCTTTGTCAATATCATTGAACTGATATTATTGCAGGGTTGAGCAGTTGTTGTTCAGCAAATGAAAAGCTTCCTTCTGGTGAGATAATAAAATGATCCAAGAGGCGTATTTCGACAAGCTGACAGGCATGTTCCAGTTGCTGAGTTAAGGCAATATCTTCGGCAGAAGGCTGTGCTGAACCAAATGGATGATTGTGTGCAATGACCAGTTGGCAAGCATGTTGCTGTAGAGCGTAGCGTAAGGTTTGATTGACTGAAACCGCACAATGTTGAACTGACCCAAAAAATAGCTTTTTAAANTAGGAGCTTTCTTAATTCTGGATCTAGACACAGCACTGCAAAGACTTCTTGTTTCTCGCCTTTTAATTCGTAGCGCAAATAATCCAAAACTAAATCAGAAGTGTGAAGGCTGAGATTATTTTTCTGAAAGTGATGATCGAGATAACGCCGTCCGAGTTCTTTGACTGCTAGTAATTGTGAATATTTTGTTGCTCCAATTCCATTAAATTGAGTTAACTCACTTAACGATGAATCAAATACTGCATTTAGGCTACCAAAGTGCTGAATGAGTAAACGTGATAGTTCGACTGCTGAATGTTGTCGTGAACCTGAGCGAAGAAAAATCGCCAGTAGCTCTGCATCAGATAGACTTTGTGGACCTTGCTGTAATAACCGTTCTCTTGGCCGTTCTTGTTCGGGCCAATTTTTAATAGAAGTATTCATATTCCCCAGCATAATTCGCTTAAAATTTTATTTTGTTTGCCCAATCAATCTTGGGTCTGCGCGTATTTAATGCTATTGTGAGCGCCACTGCAACAGTAAGGTATCCTGTTCGTGAGCTTTGATCTAAGTGTTATTCCTCATAAAAACATTGTTTTAGCTGTTACTGGCGGAATTGCTGCCTATAAAAGTGCCATTTTAGTCCGTCGCCTTAAAGATTATGGCTTTGACGTGCGTGTGGTCATGACACATGGTGCCCAGGCATTTATTACCCCACTAACTTTTCAGGCTCTTTCTGGTAATCCCGTTCATACTGAACTTTTAGACCCTGCGGCTGAAGCTGGGATGGGACATATTGAATTAGCACGTTGGGCTGATTTATTGCTGGTTGCGCCTGCAAGTTGCGATACTTTGGCAAAATTTGCGCATGGTTTAGCAGATGACTTGCTCAGTACAGTGTTTTTGGCAACAAAATCTCCTGTGTGGGTTGCACCTGCCATGAACCAGCAAATGTGGGCGGCCAAAGCAACGCAACGAAACTTACAAACCTTAGTCGAAGATGGCGTGCATGTGATTATGCCGGATGCGGGTGAGCAGGCATGTGGTGATGTCGGTTTAGGCCGTATGCCAGAGCCAGAAGAAATTGCAAGGCAAGTGGCTGGCTATTTCCATCAGGCTCAACGTGCAATTGCTGAAAAATTTGGGTTGTTGGCTGGAAAGAGAGTTGTGATTACTGCTGGGCCAACGCGTGAAGCGATTGACCCTGTTCGTTATATCTCGAACCACAGTACTGGTAAAATGGGCTTTGCTTTAGCTGCTGCTTGTTACGCTGCTGGCGCACAAGTGACGCTAATTGCTGGACCTGTAAGTTTAGATACACCGAATGGTGTAAAAAGAGTAAATGTTGCCTCTGCAAGACAAATGTTAGATATCAGCATGAACTCGTTAGAAACAGGCTGTGATATCTTCATTGCAACTGCCGCAGTCGCAGACTATCGCGTAGCAGAAGTTGCCGAGCATAAAATTAAGAAGGCAGGGGATGAGTTGAATGTTTCCCTTGTGAAAAATCCAGATATTGTGGCAACCATTGCGGGTCAGGAAAAACGTCCATTTATGGTGGGCTTTGCTGCTGAAACACAAAATGTAGAAGAATATGCGGCAGGAAAACTGGTCGCTAAAAAACTAGATATGATTGCATGCAACGATGTGTCACGTGCAGATATTGGTTTTGCTTCTGATGAAAATGCCATGACGGTTTTCTTTGCTGAAAACTATCACATGAAAAAGCGTGAGTTAGAGAAAGCCTCTAAACAAGAAATCTCTCAACAGTTGGTTGAAGCAATTTCGGATGCATTGCGCCGTAAATAATATGTTTTAAATAAAAAAAACCGCGAATGAATCGCGGTTTTTTTATATGTCTTACTTTAGACAACTTAAGGAATTTCATCCTCAAATTCAGGTTTAACCTGAACGATGAAGTCCTGACGGTTAAGTCCACGCCATAAGGCAAAAGCTGTACCGATATAAATTGAAGAGTAAGTACCTACAAAGACACCAACAAACATTGCAACAGCGAACCAGTGTAGACCATCACCACCTAAGAACATCATTGCTAGAACGACAAGCAATAAGGTCATTGATGTATGAATGGTACGACGTAAAGTTTCGGTTAAAGCAATATCGATGATTTCACGAGGAGTCGCTCCGCGAATTTTACGGAAATTTTCACGGATACGGTCTGACACTACAATGTTATCGTTAAGCGAGAAACCAATAACAGCAAGTACCGCAGCTAAAACTGTGAGGTCAAATGGCCACTGGAATAATGCAAAAGCACCAATAATAATGATGATATCGTGGAATAAAGACATCACGGCACCCATCGCGAGTTTGAACTCGAAACGGATCGTCACGTAAATCAACATTAAGATAAGTGCAAGTGCAACTGCGCCAGCAGAGCGAACATAAAGCTCGTTACCAACTTGACCACCTACAGAGTCCACTTTATGAACTTCTGCGGCATTGTTTGGCAACTGTACAGCCTTAGTAATCGCGTTATTAAGGTCTTCAACCTTAACTTCTTGTACAGGCATGCGCACAAGTAAGTCTTTATTACTACCAAGTGTTTGTACTACAGCATCTTTAAAGCCAGCTTTGTCGAGTGCCTGAATAACTTCAGACTGATTTGCTGGTTGAGCGTAGTTAAGCTCAGCTGAAACACCACCTGTAAAGTCCAAACCGAGGTTAAGACCTTTAGTTACAATAAAGAAAATACTCGCTAACGTAATAAGGATCGAGAAGATTGCCGCAGGTTTGGCAATCTTCATGAACGGGATGATTTTTGCATCATCTGGACGTCCATATTGTTTTGAATCTTGTTGAGTCACTTTAGTCATCATCGATCTCCTTAAATGCTCAACTTTTTCAAATTACGGCGTTTACCATAAATGAGTTGTACAATTGCGCGAGTCACTGTAATTGCAGTAAACATCGAACATACGATACCAATCATTAATGTTACGGCGAAACCTTTGATCGGGCCTGTACCAATTGCAAACAAAATGAATGCAACGAGGAACGTCGTTAAGTTCGAGTCAAAAATGGTGTTGTAGGCTCGATCATAACCGGCCACAATGGCCTGTTTGGGCGATGCACCCCAGAGCATTTCTTCTCGAATACGCTCACATATCAATACGTTCGCATCGACGGCCATACCAATAGTAATAACGATACCGGCAATACCTGGTAATGTGAGGGAAGCCCCAATCCATGACATAACCGTTAAAATCATTGCCAAGTTAACAACAAGTGCAAAGTTAGCGATTAAACCGAATAGACGGAAGAAAACCACCATCCAGATTGCAACAAGCAAGAAGCCGATTTGAGTTGATAATACGCCCTTATCAATGTTTTCTTGACCAAGGCTTGGACCAACTACACGTTCTTCAACAAAATACATTGGCGCAGCCAAAGCACCTGCACGTAGCATTAATGCAAGTTCTGATGCTTCTTGAGGAGAACTTAAACCGGTAATACGGAAAGTTGAACCTAAAACGGCCTGAACTGTTGCAGCATTGATGACTACAGATTCAGTGTATGGAGTACGAACTTCTGTTTGTGCACCAGTTTTAGGATCTGTGACATAAGTAATTTTTTGCTTATTTTCGATGAACAATACCGCCATGCGTTTACCAACAGCATTACGAGTTGCATCGGACATAAGCTTACCGCCAGCACTGTCGAGAGTAATATTTACTTCGGCACCACCAGAGTCTTGGCTAAAGCCAGAACTTGCATTTTGAACGCGCTCACCCGTCAAGATACGGTTACGTTGCAACAAAAGTTGACGGCCGCTATCTAAAGACTCATAAGCAAAAACTTCTGTGCCCGGAGGTAAAGGTTGACCATTATATTTACCTGTATATGGGTCAATATATTGATCATTTGCGTCAGAAACCAAACGGAATTCGAGGTTTGCAGTACGGCCTAAAACACGTTTCGCTTCAGCTGTATCTTGAACACCCGGTAATTCAACGACAATACGGTTGCTACCCTGACTTTGTACCAATGCTTCTGCAACACCAAGTTCGTTAATACGATTACGTAATGTTGTTAAGTTTTGATTCACCGCATATGACTGAATTTCTTGGCGACGTACATCAGTATAAGAAAGCTTTAAAGTAGAACCTGTAGAGCTTGCTAATGCCTGTTGGGTATATTCATTCCCATTACGACGTAAAAAATCCATTGCTGCATCACGGTCAGCATTGTCAGCAAATTGAACAGTGATTACATTGTTTGTTAATGCAAGACTATTAAATTTGATCTTGTTTTCACGGAACTGACGACGCAAATCGGTGGCAGAGGTTTCCATACGTTGGGCAACGGCTTTGTCCATATCTACTTCAAGCAAGAAGTGAACACCACCACGTAAGTCCAAACCAAGTTTCATTGGTTTTGCCCCAATCTTTTGCAACCATTCCGGTGTGGTTGGTGCAAGGTTTAGGGCGACAACATATTGATCACCTAAGTCACGGCGTAATACTTCTTTTGCTTTCAATTGCGCTTCAGAAGAGCTGACACGCAATAGGGCAGCATTATTTGTAAAAGTATTATCGTGACTTGCAATATTTGCTGTTTTTAAAATTTGCTCTGCTTTTTGCACCACACTTTGATCAATTTGGGTGCCAGCTTTGGCACCGGAAATTTGAACGGCGGGCTCATCCGGATATAGACTAGGCAGTGCGTATAATGTACTGATTACCAGAACAACCAGAATCAGTAAATATTTCCATGCAGGGTAACGCATTCGCTTTCTTCTTAAATGAAAAAGTC
>Ga0065703_1000516_pt1 | contig 18392 bp, 18 predicted proteins | sample SwiRhicommunBV21_FD_59090 | JGI IMG/M metagenome (GOLD analysis project Ga0065703, IMG submission 59090) | Switchgrass rhizosphere microbial communities from Buena Vista Grasslands Wildlife Area, Michigan, USA - BV2.1 v1 | ecosystem: Host-associated > Plants > Roots > Rhizosphere > Soil ...
ATGAGGTCGTTTTTTTTTGCATTTTTTTTATACCTGGCTTTTTTTTGTTAAACTTTCCACATATTTCGCCTTGGCATTTTTTATGCTTGTTTTTAGCCTAACTCACGTAAAAGGAGTTTTTAGTGCCGCATGACGTAGATTTAATTGTTTTACTTGCTGTTGGTTTCGGTGTTGCCCTCTTCTTTGGTTATCTTGCAGCCCGATTACGACTTCCCCCTCTTATCGGCTATTTAATTGCCGGAATTATTATTAGTCCAAATACACCCGGCATAGAAGCTGATATGCATCTTGCTAACCAGCTTGCAGAACTCGGGGTAATGTTTCTGATGTTTGGTGTAGGAATGCACTTTTCATTAAATGACCTATTGCTCGTTCGCCGTATTGCTGTACCAGGCGCGATTTTACAAATTGCGGTCGCTACTCTATTGGGAGTTGGCGTATCCATGCTCTGGGGATGGAGCTTTGGTTCTGCACTCGTTTTTGGCTTAAGTCTGTCGTGTGCGAGTACTGTTGTATTATTAAAAGCTTTAGGAGACCGAGGTCTTTTAGATTCAGTCAACGGTAAAATTGCTGTAGGTTGGCTGTTAGTCGAAGATTTAGTCATGGTACTTGTTTTAGTACTCCTTCCAGCTACAGCAGTTTTACTCGGCGGGAAAGCACCAGAAGGTGCAGATGGTAATATCTGGTTAACCCTTGGGCTCACTTTATTAAAAGTAGTTGGCTTTATTGCCTTTATGCTGATTGTAGGTAAACGTGTTGTTCCTATTATCATGCAGTTTGTTGCTCGTTTAGGTTCAAGAGAGTTATTCACCCTCACCGTTGTTGCAGCCGCTGTTTCTATTGCCTATGGATCTTATGCCATTTTTGGGGTTTCCATGGCACTAGGCGCATTCTTTGCAGGAATGGTAGTTAAAGAATCAGACTTCAGCCACCGCGCAGAAGAAGAAACACTTCCATTACGTGAAATTTTCTCAATTCTGTTTTTTGTCTCTGTGGGGATGCTGTTTGACCCAAGTATTCTTGTAGAACGTCCACTACATATTTTGGCCGTTATCGCCATTATTATGGTGGGGAAAACAATAGCGGCAATGGCTTTGGTTTTATTCTTTCGTTACCCCATCAATACAGCCCTTACAGTTGGCGCGAGTTTGGCCCAAATTGGTGAGTTCTCATTTATTTTAGCAACTCTCGGTGTCTCATTAGGTTTATTAACTTTAGAAGCACAAAACCTAATTCTAGCTGGTGCTTTATTTTCAATTACGCTGAACTCTTTTATATTCTCTGCAATTGAACCAGTACAACGCTGGATTCGTGAGCGCTCTCACTTAGCTCGTCTTCTTGAACGTAGTGGTGACCCATTAGCAATGTTACCTGATGAAGTTGATCAAGCTTATTTACGCGATCAGGTCGTCATTGTGGGATACGGCGGTGTCGGACGACGTATCACTGAAAATTTAATTAATGAAAATATTAAAGTCGTTATTGCCGAAGAGAATCGTGAAATCGTAGAAAAACTGCGTAACTCGAATATTGCAGCAGTCAGTGGGGTTGCAACTGAGCCCAGTGTTTTAATTCAAGCACATATCATGCATGCACGGCTCTTGGTGATTTCACCTATGGATATTCTAGATATTCACCGTATTGTGGCGATTGCTAAGCAATTAAACCCTCAAATTCAGGTGTTAATTTGCGCAGAAAGTAAAGAAGAAGCGGCTATCATTCGAGATGAGAATATTGGTGAAGTGTTCTATGCTAAAGAGGAAATGGCAAAGAATATGAGCCATCATATAGTAAATCAGATCGAGCTTGCCCATCAGTCAACTATTCATTGACTGATATAAAAAGCGTACTCAAGAGTACGCTTTTTATTAGCTCAAGAATTTAGGCTGTTCGTCTACTACCTCAGCCTGCCACTCATTTACCTGCTTCTCAAGCAGTCCAAACAATGCAGCCTGAATCATATGTTGGGCAACCACAGGTGTTTGTTCACCTAAGATTGCTTTTACTTCATCGCTAAATTGAATTTTGACCAAGGGTTCATTCTCAGAACCGGCATTACGCAAGGCAAGTTCACCACCTTCGAGTTGGACTAATTCCAACACTGCTTCTTGATTTCCAAATAACTCTTTCAATTGCTGTATAGACATATACTTCCTCCATGTTTCAACATGGTGGCAAAGCACCCTTGCACTTTGCATCTCTTGTCTTATTTATATAGGCACATCCACACTAAATTTCAAGCACTAGGACAGTTTAATTTTAGAACTCGACCATTTCATTACGAAAACCATCAATTAAATGGGTTAATTCTCGATGCCATTCACGCAAAATTTTGACATCAGGCAACCAAGATTGAGGACCTTGAGTTACTTTGATAATCAGGTTAGACGATGTCTCTTCTTCAGGGGTCGGCTCTTTTGGTTCCGGCGCATATTGGCACATACGATAAGCTCGCTTTAACTCAGCAACAAAACCATCTTTTGCCAATTGCTGCAAAACAGAGACTTCAGGAGAAACCTGCCCTTTTGCCGCCATATGTTCCTCAATAGATTTTAAGGTAGGTTGTAAATCATTTAAACGATAATAACGTACCAATTCTTGCAAGAAAGCTAACATTGCACCATGTAGGTGGAATACAGCTGCTTCACGGTGAGCTTGTATCTGCTGCACATGATCGGTCTGTTCAGCCTGTTGACACGCTAAGCGCGCAAAATAGAGCTTCTGATTGGTACGATCGGCATGATAACGAGCAACACGTGACATAACTAAACTTTCCTGTTTTTAAATCGCCATTTCAACGGCTATTCTTAGCTTAACGGCTCCATTGATAAAATCAACGTTATTTATGGTAAATCCAGCTCAACTTGATAAATTTTACGTTTAGCTAAAGTTTTTAATGGACTGCCTTATAGGACGAACATTACTTAAAACCCAAGCAAAATATCCCTCACTCCAAGCAGTTGCACATGCGGGCTCAATTTCATCATTTCGCCAAGCATGAATAGAGTCGATATCAACCAAAGCGACAGCAACTCCCTGTTCTTCAACAGTATCTTTGACCAAAAAAATTTTGGTTCTCGACAATTAATAGATCTTTGATTGGCAGTTTTGTAGGTACCCATGAACGCACTTCAAGTGTTTTTATACCTTCAGCGATACGAGTACCATTTGGCGCGACAATCGAAAGAGCTAAAAACTGTCTTTTCACACTGAAGACTTATTCTTCAGCTGCTTTAACGCGAATTCCATTGCCTTTAACTTTAAGCAGGTTTAAGCCTTTAATTGCCTTAATTGCTTCACGTGGGTTAGGCATTTCAACAAAACCAAAACCTTTCGATTTACCTGTGTCTTTATCAGTAACAAGAACACACGTTTCAACTTTACCAAATGCTTTGAATAACTCTAAAATTTCAGTTTCACTCACAGCACGATCTAAATTACGAACTAATATCTTCATTTTCTAACCTTAATTGGCAATAAAAGGGAGCAGCCAATATATTTAAGTAATCACAGTGTCTTATACAGTAGTTTAATCCAGATCGATACCAAAACCTAAATTTACTGCAGGTGAACGGTTCCATTGCTTTTTAGCAAATGGCTGAGGTACTTGCCTATGAATCTTTGCCTGAACCAAATGTGCAGGAAGATCATTTAGGAAATAACTTTCGATTTTACGACCTTGCTCATCGTAATTGTCTTCTGACCATGTATTGAGGTTTTGCTTGGTCAAAATTAATTCATTTTCTGCACGTGTTAATGCAACATACAATACGCGGCGCTCTTCTTCGACATCATCAAAATCACCCTGCGCCCTTGCATAAGGATATTGATTTGGTGATACATGAGGTACATAACAGACTTTCTGTTCAGCACCTTTAGCTGAATGAATCGTAATTAAAGTCACTAAATCCTGATCAGCTGCTTTTTCAATTTCAGAAACTGAAATAGGTTCAAGCACATATTCTTCAAGAAACTCTCCTAAAGATGCGTGTTTACGAGCAAGCTGCTTGACCAAATCAAAGTCTTTCAAACGGCGTGACCAATCTTTAGTTTTATAATTTTGCTCTAGTTGTTCACCTAAAGCATCGAGTGCTAAGCCAATACTTGCTTCAACATGCTGCTGCAATACATCTAACTGTTTTAAAATTAAAATAGCCTGTAAAGGAACTTTGCCATGACGTTCTAGACGATTGCAGCGCTCCTCAACATCAGCAATTCCCATCAGATCTTGAGCGAGCTTACTTGCTCCAACATCACCAATACCATCCCACAAAGTTAAGAAACGCATCCACGCCAAATCATCGTGAGGATTACTCACAATACGTAGCAGGCTAAGCACGTCTTTTACATGGGCAGACTCAAGAAGTTTTACACCACCAATAAAACGGTAAGGTAGTTCAGCAGCAATAAAAGCCCCTTCCAGATATCGTGCACTATAGCCAGAACGCACTAAAATCATATGGTCGTGCCAGCTTGCACCTTGCTGATGTCGCGTTATTAAATCCTGTGCAATCCAGTTTGCTTCTTCATACTCATTACCAAATAGGTGTAGCTGAGGCTTTTGGCCTTGACCACGATGAGCTTGCAGCTGTTTTTGATAATCAATTGGGCTATTTGCTAATAACCAGTTTGATAAATCTAAAATTTCTTGGGTCGAACGGTAATTTAAATCCAGTGTATGAATGACTGCGTCAGGTATCCGCTCTTTAAAAGAATGGATATTTTCAAAGTCCGCACCACGAAAACCATAAATCGACTGGGCATCATCGCCAACACAAAACAGCTTAACTTTACCAATAAGTGGCTGCAATAAAGCCCACTGCAAAGGATTAGTATCTTGCATTTCATCAACCAGCAGTGCCTGACAAAAACCTGCAACCCAGTTGGTGAGTGCTTCAGAATTTTGCAAATGGACAGCTACAATTGAGAGAATATCGTCATAATCTAAAAAATTACGTTCTCTTTTACGCTGCTCATAGGTTTTCATCAAATCTGCAATTTGAGTCTTATGCTCATAGGCTTCTGGAAGCTGTTTGATTAATGCTTCAGAAAGTTTTGTTTGAGTATTTCGGGCATAAGAATATAAATCACACAGCTCTGCGGCTTTAGGTAAGACGTTATCTTTGTCTTTGCCTCTTAATAAGCGAAACATGAGCAACTGATCATCACGATCAATAATACTAAATTGATTTAAGCCAAAAGCTTGTGGATTACGGCGCAGTAAATACATACAAAAAGTATGAAAAGTTGAAGCTCTCAGACCCTTTGCCTGTGCTCCGACGTGCTGTTCTACTCTTGCAACAATTTCACTCGCAGCACGTCGAGTAAACGTTAAAATCTGAATTTGGTTCGCTGGTAAGCCTTGATCAATTAAATAGGCTGCGCGCGCAACAATCGTTTTAGTCTTGCCACAACCAGCACCCGCCAAAACTAAACAGTTCTGCGCAGACGTTGTTGCTGCTTTTTTTTGCTGAGCATTTAGTTCATTAATTAATTTTGCAAGACTCATAACACATATCGCTAACACACCAAGGCATAGTTTAACAGAGCCCAGCAAAGATGGGTCTGCCTGTCCTAAAAACAAAAAGAGCACTTAAAGTGCTCTTTGAGTCGATATTATTTTTTAAGATACTGTTTCTGAACTAGATGGAAGATGTTTGATGGCTGAAGCTAGACCAAGGAAATTAATTCCCTGAAATAAGATATCAACAGCAAGGAACATTCCCAGCACCCAAAAAGGTGAATCTTTAGAAACCAAAATTAAAATCCCAGTAAATAGGGTGAGCAGTCCTGAAAACAAGGTCCAGCCCCATCCTGTAATAGGCTTAAGTAAAATTGCATTTATAGTACGTATAGCACCAGCAATGATAAGCGCTATAGATAATAGGCTTGTCAAAACCACAGCTGTAGTGACTGGAGTAGAAAAAGCGTAATAGCCAGCCATGAGATAAAGCACACCAAACAGTGCCCATAACCATCGGCTTGCGCCTTTAAAAACACTCATAGCCGCGACGAGATGTAACACACCGCCGACCATCATAAGTATTCCAAATAAAAAAACGAACAGAAAAAGTCGCAAATGGCAATGAACTAAATAAAATCAGACCAAAACCAATAAGCACAAAGCCTAATATCAAATACCATTTACGGTCAGCATGTAACTGATTACGTACCAAATCATTACCTACAGTTTTCATCATGGCTACTCTTATTATCAGGTATTAGAATTTCATCTACCTAACAATAGTGATGTACTTCACACTTTTTGTCTGTATAAAATCTGCATCGTTTCTTAACAATTGATGTGGATAAAGCAGTATTTATCCACAGTTTTATTTCACCCAGCCAATTTCTCGGGCAGTAGGTAAACCGATGATCGTTTCTTGTAAATTATTGGGCATTTTACTACTCTGCTCAGATAAGGCAGTGCGTCCTCCCATAATTTCAGCTTGATTTTGCGGATAAAGAGGAATTTTTTCTGGTTGAGCAAAACCTAGGGGATAAATCGGCTGTCCTGTTTTTAAATCATATTTGTCCTGTGCTCCAAAGCCATGTAATAACTCATGAACGATGACGACTTGATTTTGTGAAGCTTGTGTTTTGGTCGCAAATAAATTAACACTACCAATACGACCTTTTTCTAAAGCAGTCGAATGGATCAAGACTTTCTGATAATTTGGATCATAATAATTTAAGTAAAGTTTGAGTGAGGCTCCACTATCCTCGGGTTGTTGTTGTCGCCATGCATAGAAACGAAACTTTAAGCTCCACCACATAACATGCAAGATATTGGCATTTTCAGGAACCTCTGGTGGTCGTTGCTGTAACTGTTGTCCTAAACGAATTACAAAGTTTCCTGTTTGCCCACGATAATGCTGTGACCATTCATCTAGATAGTTTTTAAGTGCCCAAAAATCTTCGTTTTTCAATTGATTAGTATAGGTCTGTGTTGTCTGTAAACCATCAGCATTCACTGGATGTAGAACGACTACAACTGTGTGATTCCAGTCTTGATTTTGATCTCGCCATGCCTGAACAGCAACAATCAATAAAATAATTAATAAGCATAAGACCCGAATGTTTTTCCACATTCTTATTCCCCGTAAAATTAAAATTTTCTTTTATTGTTTTAGACATAAAAAATGCTAGCTGAGCTAGCATTTTTTATAGTGGGCTTGTTTAACCCTCAACCCATTTACCATCTTGATAAATCAGGCTCCATTTGGTTTGTTTACCCTCTGGTGTTTCCGAGCCTACATATTGTGATTGATTCTTACGACTGAATTTCACAACTGCTGGATTACCTTCTGGATCTACATCGGGTGCTTGCAAAATAAATTGATATTTTGGATCAAGCTGAGCTGCAACACTACGTAACTCAGCAACTTTTGGTGCACGTGTTTCACGAATTTTCGGGAATTTACTCGCTGCCAAGAATAAACCTGCTGCGCCATCACGTAACACAAAGAAGTCATCATGTTTCGCTGAACGTAGGTGTTCCATCTTGATTGGCTCTACACGTGGAGGTGCAGGTTGGCCGCTCTTCAAGACTTTACGTGTATTGTCACAACTGGTACAAGCGAAATATGGACCAAAACGACCCGTCTTAAGCTGCATTTCACCATCACATTTATCACATGGGATCGTTGGGCCATCATAACCCTTGATCTTGAACTCACCTTCTTCAAGCTCAAAACCATCACAGTCTGGGTTGTTACCACATACGTGCAGTTTACGACCACCATCAATCACATAGCTGTCCATGGCTGTGCCACATTTCGCACAGCGATGCTTTGACATCAAGTCTGCTGTTTCTGCACCATCATCATCAGATAGCGCAGCTAACGACTCAACAGGTGTTAAGTTCAGTGTACCTTTACAACGTTCTTTAGGCGGTAGGTTATAGCCAGAACATCCTAAGAATACACCAGTTGTACCCGTACGAATCTGCATTGGACGTGAGCATTCAGGGCAATGTACTGCTGGTACTTCAACCGGTTGGTTACGGCGCATTCCCTGCTCGCCCTGAGCATTAGTTAAACGTTTTTTAAAGTCGCCATAGAAAGTGTCTAGCAACTCTTTCCAGTTACGCTCACCCGTTGCGACTTTATCAAGCTGCCCTTCAAGATCTGCCGTAAAGGCATAATTCATCAGGTTATTAAAACTTTCATCCAGACGATCCGTCACAATTTCACCCATTTTTTCGGCGAAAAGACGACGGTTTTCTAACTTAACGTAACCACGTTCTTGAATGGTAGAAATAATCGCTGCATAAGTCGAAGGGCGACCAATACTGCGTTTTTCAAGCTCTTTAACTAAAGATGCTTCAGTAAAACGTGCAGGTGGTTTAGTAAAGTGCTGACTTGGATCTAACTTTTCTAATTTTAAAATTTCGCCTACTTTAATTGCAGGTAAAATAATATCGTCATCTGACTTATTCGCGCCACGTACTTTAGTGAAGCCTTCAAATACAAGCGTACGGCCTTTCGCCTTTAACTCAACATTCGCTGCTTCAACAATCAAAGTAGAAGATAAATATTCTGCTGGAGTCATTTGACACGCAACAAACTGACGCCAGATCAAATCATATAGACGTTGAGCATCACGCTCTACACCCGCAAGCTGATCGCCAGTAAGGGCAACATTTGACGGACGAATCGCTTCATGGGCTTCTTGAGCACCCGCTTTGTTACCATAGCGGTTTGGCTTTGCAGGTATATATTTTTCACCATATTGGCTTTCAATATGTGCACGTACCATGCTTACTGCATCATCACTCAAGAAAGTTGAGTCAGTACGCATATAGGTAATAAAACCTGCCTCATACAAGCGCTGCGCCAGCATCATGGTTTTCTTTACAGAAAAGCCTAAACGCGTACTTGCAGCTTGCTGTAACGTTGAGGTGATATAAGGTGCACTTGGATTGACCTTAGTCGGTTTATCTTCACGCTGTGCAACTTTATATTCAGCACCTTTTAAAACATCTAATAAAGCATCAGTTTCAGCTTTATTTTTCAGTTTAAGGGTTTTACCAGCCTGTCTAAAAGCTTCAAGACGAATATCATCTTTTTTGGACTGAGTATCTGCAAAAACTTGCCAATATTCTTCTGGAATAAAAGCACGAATTTCACGTTCACGCTCTACAACCAGTTTCACTGCTACTGACTGCACACGTCCGGCAGATAAACCACGGGCAATTTTTTCCCAAAGTAGTGGCGAAACCATAAAGCCCACTACACGGTCTAAGAAACGACGTGCTTGCTGAGCATTCACACGATTTAAATCTAGGCGTGTTGGTTGTTTAAATGCTTCTTGAATGGCATTTTTGGTAATTTCGTTAAACACCACGCGGTGATAACGGCTGTCATCACCACCAATAACTTCTCTTAGGTGCCAAGCAATCGCTTCCCCTTCTCTATCCAAGTCCGTTGCGAGATAGATTGCATCGGCATCTTTGGCGAGTTTTTTGAGTTCAGCTACAACATTTTCTTTACCAGGCAGAACTTCGTAATGAGCTTCCCAATCATGTTCAGGATCAACCCCCATACGATTAACTAAAGCCTGACTAGCTTTTTGTTCTTTTTCGGCTTCGGTGAGTTTAGTCCGGGCAGCCGGCTTTTTCTCTGTTGATTTACTGCCGCCTGTTGGCAAGTCACGTACGTGACCTACAGAAGACTTTACAATGAATTGCGAACCCAAATATTTATTGATGGTTTTCGCTTTGGCAGGCGACTCCACAATCACTAAGGCACGTTTAGGTGCAGCAGGTGCAGTAGATGCTGTGCTTTGAGATGCAGAGCGCGAGGTATTCGCCATATAAAATGTTATTCCTATACCAATAAATTTAAAAATCAGGCTTTAGCCAAGGCCAACAGATAAGCCTTCATCTCATCTAATTGTGTCGCTCTTAGGTCTGATTCCTCATCCCAATAAAGCCCTACACAGTTTGCCTGCATATCAATAGCATAAATCCCTTTTAATGCAATGGGAGAATCATTAAATTTCTCATCACCCTGAATTACTTTTAACTTGCCGTCTATAACGCGAGCACGCATTAAAGATAAACGGGCATCAGGAATCAATACACTATAATAAGCAACCATGCTGGCACGTTTTTCAGTAGCCATTGGGACATGTGTCCATTCAGGTGCAACAATTACACGTGGATGCAACCCTATTTTACGGGCTTTATCTCGCATAATACCAAGTGCCTTTTCACGTGGGCTCACTCTTAAACCAAAAATGGAGCCTAGTACGAAAAGAACAATGATAACGGTAACCCAAATTCCCATATTGTCCATAGCAAAACCTATTAATCTCTTTTATTAGAGTTGCATAAGCTGACCAGAAAACGCAAGTTACATCATAAAAATAATGCCCGATAAGATCGCAAGGCCCAAAATATCGGTATTTCAAGGTGCAAATTGCCGTGAGATTATTTAAATATGTTTAAGGGTTCGGATCGCTCGCAACCAATGTCAATTTACCGAATTGATCAAGATGGGCATCTCCCCATAGTTTTAAAGCAAACAAAATTTGCTCTAGACTCCGCCCTAAATCAGTTAGAGAGTACTCAACCTTAGGCGGAACTTGAGGATAAACTTCCCGATGGATAATTCCGTCTTGTTCTAACTCACGTAGCTGATTTGTCAGCATTCTTTGGGTAATGCTTGGAACACGCTTTCGAATTTCATTAAACCTTAAGGTGCCTTCATTAAATAAATGCCAAAGAATGACGCACTTCCACTTTCCGTCAATCAAACTAATGGCTGCTTCAACTGAACAACCCGGAGAACAATCAAAACTTGAATGCCGTGCTTTTGCCATTTTACAGTATCCTTTTTGACACTATGAGCGTTATTTGTCTGTAGTTACCAAATTTAAGCTTACGTTATGATCAAACTCCCAACAAGAGGAATTATTATTATGAAAGCTGTGGCATATCAAAAAGCAGGTCCCATTACATCACCAGAGGCACTGGTTGACGTCGAACTAGATACACCTGTTGCAGAAGGTCATGATCTACTTGTCCGTGTCCAAGCGGTCTCTGTGAACCCTGTAGACACAAAAATTCGCAGCAACGTAAGCGCAGATAATAATCAGTGGAAGACTCTTGGCTGGGATGCAGTAGGTGTCGTTGAAGCGATTGGAGATCAAGTCTCACAATTTAAAGTCGGAGATGCAGTCTGGTATGCAGGTGCACTCAATCGCCAAGGTAGTAATAGTGAATTACAGTTGGTTGATGAACGCATTGTGGGTCATAAGCCAAAAACCTTAGAACCAAGAGAAGCAGCGGCCCTTCCTTTAACCGCAATCACGGCGTGGGAAATGCTATTTGATCGGTTACAGGTCCCAAAAGTTGCCCCAGAAAATACATCAATATTAGTGATTGGGGGAGCTGGTGGAGTAGGCTCAATCACAATTCAGCTACTCAAACAGTTGACTAATCTCACTATTATTTCTACTGCATCACGAACCGAAACTAAAGAATGGGTTAAGCAACTCGGTGCTGATTATGTGTTAGATCATCGTCAACCTTTAACAGCACAAATCAAGCAATTGGGCCTAAATACACCTTTATATGTATTCTCGACTACCCAAACTGATCAACATTTAGCAGATATCGTAGAGTTGATTGCGCCACAAGGTCATTTTGGCTTAATTGATGATCCAGCACAGTTAGATATCAAACCTTTTAAATCTAAGTCTGTATCAGTGCACTGGGAGTTTATGTTCACTCGTTCTATGTATCAAACCCAAGACATGGTTAAACAAAGTGAGTTACTTAGTGAGGTTGCCGAACTTGTTGACGCAGGTAAAATCAAGACGACTGTTTCGCAAGTTTTAAGCCCAATTAATGCTCAAAACCTAAAACTGGCTCACCAACAAATTGAAAGTGGTACAACAAAAGGGAAAATCGTATTACATGGTTTTTAAGCAAAATTCATAAATATTCCCTAATAAAATGGCAAGTATTGAACTTGCCATTTTATTAATAGTGAGGAGGTTTATTGGTTAATGGGTCAAAAGCGGCAATACCTTCTGATAAATCCGATGATTCCATACGTTGATAAAGAAATTGCATTTGTTTTTTTAAATCAGCTATTTCTTGGGTCTGAATAGCGAGTTGTTGATTTAATTCTTCAACTAAATCATCCAAAAATGTAATTCGCACTTGCAAATCTTCAATGGGTGCGGACAATGACGCTTGATCATCATGATATGGTGGTTTAGTCATTTAAATCCTCATTTGAGATTCTGGAAAACATTATGGCCTATATTACCCTAAGGGATGTCCAACTTGCTTTTGGCGGACCTGCCTTGCTCGATGGCGCGAACTTTAATCTAGAGCGTGGCGAACGAGTCTGTTTAATTGGTCGTAATGGTGAAGGTAAGTCTACTTTACTTAAACTGATCGAGGGAAGCCTATTACCAGATTCTGGTGAAGTTTCCATTCAAAATGGTCTAACTGTTTCAATGTTAGCCCAAGACGTTCCAATGGACTCTGGCAAAGTAGCTGACATTGTGGCAGATGGTGCAGGAGAAGCTTCAGAAGTACTCAGAGCGTATCATGAAGCGACTGACGCTTGTATGCTAGGAGATATGGAAGCCTGTGACCGTATGGGTAACCTACAGCATAAGCTAGACCAACTAGACGGTTGGGCACTCGAAAATAAAGTAAATGCTCTTCTAAGCAAAATGGGTCTCGATCCAAATGCCGACTTGGCAGACCTGTCTGGTGGACGTAAACGCCGTGTTTTATTAGCTCGCGCTCTTTTAACACAACCGGACGTATTACTTCTAGACGAACCAACGAACCATTTAGATGTTGAAAGTATTGAATGGTTAGAAAAGTTTTTACTCGATCAAAATAATTTAACGCTTCTGTTTATTTCGCATGACCGTTCTTTTGTAGATAGTATTGCAACTCGAATTGTGGAACTCGATCGAGGCATTCTACGAGGTTATGAGGGCAATTATTCACGCTATTTAGAGCTCAAAGCTCAGCAAATGGAAGCAGAAGAAAAACAGAATGCTTTATTTGATAAAAAATTAGCTGAAGAAGAAGCTTGGATTCGCCAAGGTATTAAGGCACGTCGTACGCGTAATGAAGGCCGTGTTCGTGCTTTAAAAGATTTACGAGAAGAATCTAAAGCACGTCGCTCACAACAAGGCAAAGTGAGTATGGCAACTCAAGATGCAAATCGCTCGGGTAAATTAGTATTTGATATCGAACATTTAAGCGTAGCTTACGATGACAATTTACTGATCAAAGATTTCTCTACCCTTGTTATGCGTGGTGATCGTATTGGCTTAGTCGGCGATAACGGCGTTGGTAAAACTACGTTGATTAAAGCCATTTTAGGTGAACTCGAACATGGCGGTTCAGTTAAAACAGGTACACAGTTAGAAGTTGCCTATTTTGACCAGTTACGTAATGCCTTAGACCTTGAAAAAACAGTCATGGCAAACGTTTCAGAAGGCTCTGACTTCGTTGATGTAAATGGCAACCGTCGTCACATCTACAGCTATTTACAAGACTTCTTATTTTCACCTGAACGTGCCCGTACTCCAGTAAAAGCACTTTCTGGTGGTGAACGAAATCGTATCTTACTGGCTAAATTACTACTCAAACCATCCAATCTAATTGTAATGGATGAACCAACCAATGACTTGGATATGGTGACTCTTGAGCTACTTGAAGAAATGTTATCTGATTATAAAGGTACGTTGCTTCTCATTAGCCATGACCGTGCATTTATGGATAACGTAGTAACATCTACATGGGTATTTGATGGTAAAGGCAATATTGCTGAGTACATCGGTGGCTACCAAGACTATTTGCAGCAACGTCCAGATGACAAAGTAGTAGATCAGAAATCTGACGTTAAAAAAGCTCAGGCAAAAGCTGAAGCAGACAAAGCTGCCGCCCAAAGTACCGTTAAAAAGGTCAAACTGAGTTATAAAGATCAGCGTGAACTTGAACAATTACCCGCTGAAATTGAAAACCTAGAAAAGGAGCAAGCAGAACTTTCTGAGAAACTTGCAGATGGTTCATGGTTTATTAAAGATGCTGATGCAGCAACAAAAGCAAGCCAACGTCTTACAGAAATTGACGAGTTATTACTTGAAAAATTGGAACGTTGGGACGTGCTTGAACAAATGAGCAAAGGATAATTCTTTTTCAATAAAAAGGCTTCAGATGAAGCCTTTTTATTTACTTTTTAAACTTTAATAATCTGGCAATAGGGTTATATATCAATGAAGATAATCCCTGAACTAATCTTTCAAACATGTTCATTTGTAGCACAATACAAGTGACCATAGAAAAAATTAGACTCAATAAAATTTTCACTTCAGAGCTATACTTAAAAGAAAATGTGTCTGTTAATACGATAATAATAAAACCATGTAATAGATAAACTGGAAGCGTTTTTTGTCCTAAAGTTGCCCAAGGTTTTTTAAAGTTTTGTGTAAAAATCAATAGACTTAAAATACCCAATCCAGACAACATCATTACTACACTTCGAATTACCATCCCTTGCCATATTTCCACACTCAATTGAGTATAGGACAAACTTCCAAACAACCAATAATGACTATAATGGCTTAAACCAGCAATAATAGTAATTATTAACATAGCCATGAAGGCTAGTGATTTAGCATAAGGAATCCGTGGAATATACTGAAAAATGGCTCTACCATAGATCGCCCCAGCCATAAAAAAGGGCAGAAAAATGAAAATTCGCCCAATCGAATAGTTGTAATTATTGATGGGTGAGCATCCAATAAGTAAAGCTAAAATAAGAGAAAATAGAACTGGATAAGCTATCTTTTTTAGAAAAAAAGCTAAAAATGTCCAAGCCATCATGCCAAACAAATACCACAGCACCCAGTAAGGCTTAGCAAACCATACCAAATGAAACGACCAGTTCCATAAACTTCCGTTATAGAAGGCATCAAGTAATTGAAATAAAATTTGAAAAGGTAAATATAAGGATAAAAAGTAAATCAACTTTTCTAATATTTTTTCTTCTTTAAAAAACATGCCTGAGATAAAAATAAAAGCTGGCATATGAACAAAGTAAATGCTCCCTAAAATCGCTTGATTTATAGGTTCATTCCAGCCAATCAACTTTTCAAGGTAATGCCCCAATACAACCAAGAAAATTAAAACGCCCTTTGTGGCATCAATATGAAGATTTCTCATAAATTTCTATGAATTCAGGTTATTCATATCATACTTAATTATTTTTATTTTTGATTTAAAAAGATAATTAATAAAGTTTCGCTGTATACAAAATAATTATGTTATATCTAACAGTAGAATAATATTGGAGTGATTTCGCATGCTGGAGCTTTCTCAAATTTTGGCATTTGGACTAATTTGTTTGGCGATGGTACTCACTCCTGGCCCCAATATGATTTACCTGATTTCCCGCTCAATTTGCCAAGGGAAAACGGCAGGATTTATCTCTTTAGGCGGGGTAGCTGCAGGTTTTATCTTTTATATGCTTTGCGCATCTTTTGGTATTACGGCGTTAATTGTTGCTGTTCCCTACGCCTATGACACTATTCGTATTGCGGGTGCAATTTATTTACTCTGGCTTGCATGGAAAGCATTACGCCCAAATGCCTCCCCTATTTTTAATGTAAAAGATTTATCAGTAGACTCTCCAGCTAAACTTTTTTTAATGGGTTTTGCTACAAATTTGCTTAATCCTAAAATTGCCATTATGTATTTATCTTTACTGCCACAGTTTATTCACCCACAACAAGGCAGTATTTTATGGCAATCAATCCAACTTGGTACGATTCAAATTTTTGTAAGCGTTTCAGTAAATGCTCTTATTGTACTTTCCGCAGGTAGCATTGCACTTTTTCTACAAGAAAAGCCTCTTTGGGCAAATATACAACGCTGGCTCATGGGAACTGTATTAGCCGGACTTGCTGTTAAAATTCTTTTAGAAAATCGCCGATAACCCACCAGCCTTCTTATTTCAAAATCTCTTAACACTCAATTGAGCAGTGTATTACGACGATAAATTCAGTTCGTGATACACTTTTGCCAGTTTTAATTTTTTGAAATCTTTATATCGTTATGAGCCAAAAGCAGTCTTATACGCCCGGTGAATTTCAATGGTCCTTTTTATTGCCTAAATATTGGGGTGTTTGGATTGCTATTGTTTTTTTAATGCTTTTGGCTATTTTACCATGGGTCATACAATGGCGTCTGGCGCATAGCGTAGCTCATCTGGCTTGGAAATATCTAAAATCACGTCGTAAAACGACTATTCGTAATTTAGAAGTCTGCTTTCCTGAATGGTCTGCCGATAAAGTTCAACAGCAAGCTCAACAAGTTTTTGTCGATATGATGCTTGGCGTGTTTGAAACCTTAAATGCATGGTACAACCCGCGCTGGTTTAAAAACCGAGTCACTATTGAAGGTTTAGAGCACATTACAAATGCTCAAGCTCAAGGCAAAGGTGTTTTATTACTTGGGACTCATAGCACGCTTCTTGATGCAGGCGGCTATCTTTGTGCTCAATATTTTGAACCTGATGTTGTCTATCGCCCTCAAAATAATCCATTGCTCGATATGCTCATTTATCGTTGCCGTGGCACGATTTATAAAGCACAAATCGACCATGATGATATGCGTGGTTTAATTCGTCATCTTAAAGATGGTGATGCAATTTGGTATAGCCCAGATCAAGACTTTGGACTTAAACAAGGTGTTATGGCACCATTCTTTGGTGTACCTGCTGCCACAGTAACTGCACACCGCCGCTTATTAAAAATCTCAAAAGCAGTCGCCGTGCCTTTATATTTCTATCGCCATGGAGATATTAAGAACCCGAAATATCATGTTCTGATTGAACCTGCCGTCGACAATATGCCAAGTGATGATGAAGTTGATGATGCAACACGTGTCAATAAAATTATTGAAAATCAGCTTCGAATCGCACCGACTCAATATATGTGGTTTCACCGTCGCTTTAAAACACGTCCTGAAGGATATGAAGAAATTTATTAAATAATCTTCCGTAATTACCGCACTGTAGTTATAAACATCTAAATAATATCCAGTATGTACTATCGTGCGAAGGCGACAAGGATGTCGCCCGTTGGACTACGACATCATGGATGTGTCGTTAGTCCAACAAATGGTTTTATTACTTTTGCCAAAACAAAAGTAAGGAGTAAACTCCAAATATTGAATGAATAAACTGCAAGACTCCGCTTTGCTACAATCTAAAGGCAAAAATAATGAAAGTGATGCAACTTCTCCCAGAACTCAACAGCGGTGGCGTAGAACGCGGCACACTTGAAATCGCACGTGCGCTTGTTGCACAAGGCCATCAATCTTTGGTTGTATCCAACGGTGGGCGCTTGGTCTCACAACTCGAAGCTGAAGGTTCTACTCACTTAACGCTACCAATTCATAAAAAATCACTTTCAAGCTTGTGGCAAATCCGTCCATTACACCAGCTGATTGAACAACACCAACCCGATATTGTTCATGTACGCTCACGTGTACCTGCTTGGCTTACTCACTTTGCCTTAAGAAAAATACCTGCGAACAAACGCCCTCACCTCATTAGCACGGTGCATGGCTTTTACTCAGTCAATCGTTATAGTGCGATTATGACACAGGCCGAAAAAGTAATTGCTGTTTCTGACAGCGTGGTTAAATACATTACTGACCATTATAAAAATTGCCCTCCCCAAGATATTGTTCGGATTTATCGTGGAATTGACCCAACCGCTTTTCCGCATAACTATCACCCTCCAGCGCAATGGTTTAATCAAGTTTTTAATGACTTTCCTGAGCTCGAAAATAAGTTTTTACTTTGCTTGCCTGGCCGTATTACGCGTTTAAAGGGCCATGAGAGTTTAATTGAACTGATGCAACAGCTTCAGTCGCAATATCCACAACTACATGCGGTTGTTGTTGGCGGTGCTGACACAAAAAAACAAGCCTATTTAAGTGAGCTGCAAAGCACCATTCAAAGTAAAGGACTCGCAGATAAAATTACCTTCGTAGGGCATCGCTCAGATATACGTGAATGGCTCGCTTTTAGCGATATTGTGCTCTCTCTATCCAATCAGGCAGAAACATTTGGCAGAACAGCCTTAGAAGCGCTCTCAGTAGGTACGCCAGTCATTGGCTGGAACCGTGGAGGTGTTGCCGAGATTTTATCTAATGTGTATCCACAAGGTCTTGTTGAAGTAGGAAATGAAAAGGTTTTAGTGGAAACTGTGGAAAAGCATATTGAACAGCCTCAAGTCGTTGCCCCTGTTACCATGTTTAGCTTGAAAGACATGTGTGATCAGACACTGGCCCTATATGAATCTGTACTGAAATAACCTCATAAAAAAACCCGCGA
>Ga0065703_1000203_pt1 | contig 17067 bp, 17 predicted proteins | sample SwiRhicommunBV21_FD_59090 | JGI IMG/M metagenome (GOLD analysis project Ga0065703, IMG submission 59090) | Switchgrass rhizosphere microbial communities from Buena Vista Grasslands Wildlife Area, Michigan, USA - BV2.1 v1 | ecosystem: Host-associated > Plants > Roots > Rhizosphere > Soil ...
TGTTTAAATTTTTCTTGAGAATTATTATTGATTAAACAAATGATCATCATTCGAAATTTACATAAAGAGACTTTTATTAGGCGATTTTCTATACAAAATATAGGGTAAATCCTCTCTAAGATAATAAAAATGCGGACTTTAAAACCTCTCTCTATCATCTACAACCAGAAATCGGGTTTTCATGCTTCGAAACATGAAGATATGTATGAACAATTAATGACTGTACTCACTGAGTTTGGTTTTGAAATACAAGTTTTTGAATTAGCAGAGGAGGTCACCTTTGATGATTTGATGAATAAAGTCATCCATCGGCATAGTCAAAGTGCAAATTTAGGCGTTGTTGTTGCAGCTGGTGGGGATGGGACGTTAAATGCAGTCGCATCAAAACTTCGACATACGAATATCCCTATGGGAATTCTACCTTTGGGGACTTTTAATTATGTCGCTAAAGTTTTAGATATTCCTTTAGATTTGTTAGAAGCTGCTGAAGTCATCGCTACAGGTACGCCACGTTCTGTACATATTGCGACGATTAACGATCATATTTATTTGAACAATGCGAGTTTAGGCCTTTATCCATTATTTATAAAAAAACGCGAGCTCTACAATAAATACTTAGGACGTTTGCCTTTACATGCCTATACCTCGGCTTTGGATGTTTTATTAAGAGAAAATAAATCAATGAAACTCTCCGTCACGGTTGATGGTAAGAAATATCCAGTCAAAACACCTCTAATTTTCTTTGGTAATAATCAATTGCAATTGTGTGATATGAAACTAAGAATTGCGGATTGTGCTGCACAAGGGCGAGTCGCTGGAGTGGTCATTACAAAAAGTGATAGGCTTAGTTTATTAAACATGTTGTGGCAGTGGATTCAAGGCAAAGTAGAAGAGGCACAAGATGTTTATAGTTTTTGTGCAGACCATGTGATGGTAGATTGTGCAAAAAGATCAAAACTTACCGTGGCTTTAGATGGTGAAATATTAGAGATGAAAACACCATTAAATTTCACTGTAGAAAAGAATGCTTTAAATATTATGGTGCCAAATGTTACTACATCTGTCTGATTTGCATTTTGGAACAGAAATTGAGGCCTGTTTAGATGCGATTCGGCTTTTTTGTACCCAACATAGACCTGAAGTAATTGTTGTGAGCGGAGATATTACTCAGCGTGCCCGATATCAACAGTTTTATAATTGTCGCCAATTTTTAGATAGTCTTAATATTCCTTATCTTATTGTACCGGGTAATCACGATATTCCCTTGTATCATGTCTGGAACCGTTTTTTTTCTCCATTTACTCGCTATCAATATTTTTTTGGTCAGCTTGAGCCAACTTTAGAAACTGAGCATTTCTATATCGTTGGCGTAAATAGCATACGTCGCCGTTATCATACGCGTGGGCATATTTCTATTGAGCAAATTCAAACTACATATGAGCGATTACAGCAAGGACCAGCTCATAAACTTAAGTTAGTGGTTTTTCATCAGCCTTTTTTATTACCCCCGTCCTGATGACGAGCATGGTATTAAAGATTGTCCTGTATTAGGAAAAATGGCTCTCGAAAAATGGAGTACGACTGGGCTGTTTGGTATGTTACATGGGCATCTACATAAAACAGCTGTATATGATTTGACGCAGATCTATCATTTAGAAATAGATCATCCTATTTATGACATTCATGCAGGAACAGCGACATCTAGCCGTCTGCATTATCATGTTCCAAATAGTTTTAATGTCATTTCAAATGAGGGGAAAATTGATCATTATTGGTTTAACTCCACGAAGGGTGAGTTCACTTCTAGTTAAGTTAAATTTTGATGATGTTTCTTGATGATGCGGTTGTCTTAAAAATAAACAAAAAGAGAAGTTTTTTTTCATTTTCCCCTTGAAGCGTTTTTTTTCATCCCCACAAAAGTGACATCTAAATAATTTTGTTTATTGCTCTGGATTATGGCAATAACGATTAATCAAAAAGACTTAGTCTGGTGGAGTTAATTATGAGCAACATTCGTCCATTACATGATCGCGTTGTAATTCGTCGCGTAGAAGAAGAAACCAAAACTGCTGGTGGTATTTTACTTCCAGGTTCTGCTGCTGAGAAACCTTCGCAAGGTGAGGTAATTGCAGTAGGTAATGGTCAAATCACTGAGAATGGCGTACGTGCTTTGGATGTTAAAGTTGGTGACAAAGTATTGTTTGGTACTTATGCAGGTACAACAGTGAAAGTAAGTGGTGAAGAACTCTTAATCATGAAAGAGTCAGATATTTTAGCTGTGTTGGAAGGCTAATCAATCCATAACTCAATCCATTATCAGATTCAGTATTTAAAAAGATTCGGAGTTTAATATGTCAGCTAAAGACGTAAAATTTGGTGATTCAGCTCGCTCAAAAATGATTGCAGGCGTAAATGTACTTGCAGATGCTGTTAAAGTGACTTTAGGTCCTAAAGGCCGTAACGTTGTTATTGACCGTTCTTTTGGTGCTCCACACATCACTAAAGATGGTGTAACTGTTGCTAAAGAAATTTCATTAAAAGACAAGTTTGAAAACATGGGTGCTCAACTTGTTCGTGAAGTTTCTAGCAAAACTAACGACATCGCTGGTGACGGTACAACAACTGCAACTGTACTTGCTCAAGCAATTTTAAATGAAGGGATCAAATCTGTAACTGCAGGTATGAACCCAATGGATTTAAAACGTGGTATCGATATCGCAGTAAGAACTGTAGTTGAAAATATCCGTTCAAATGCAAAACCTGCTGATGATTTTAAAGCGATCGAACAAGTTGGTTCTATCTCTGCAAACTCTGATACTACTGTTGGTAAACTTATCGCTCAAGCGATGGAAAAAGTAGGTAAAGAAGGCGTAATCACTGTAGAAGAAGGTTCTGGCTTCGAAGACGCATTAGACGTTGTAGAAGGTATGCAGTTTGACCGTGGTTATATTTCTCCGTACTTTGCAAACAAGCAAGATACTTTAACAGCTGAGCTTGAAAACCCGTTCATTCTTCTTGTTGACAAGAAAATCGGTAACATTCGTGAATTGATTTCTGTTTTAGAAGCAGTTGCGAAAACTGGTAAACCACTTCTTATCATCGCTGAAGATGTTGAAGGCGAAGCGCTTGCTACGCTTGTTGTAAACAACATGCGCGGTATTATCAAAGTATGTGCTGTTAAAGCTCCTGGCTTTGGTGACCGTCGTAAAGCAATGCTTCAAGACATCGCAATCTTGACTGGTGCAACTGTTATTTCTGAAGAAGTTGGTATGTCTTTAGAACAAGCGACTCTTCAAGATTTAGGTACTGCACACAAGATCACTGTTTCTAAAGAAAACACTGTTATTGTTGATGGTGCTGGTGATGCAGCTGCAATCGCTGAGCGTGTTCAACAAATCCGTGCTCAAATTGAAGAATCTTCTTCAGAATATGATCGTGAAAAATTACAAGAACGTGTTGCTAAATTAGCAGGCGGTGTTGCTGTAATTAAAATCGGTGCGGCAACTGAAGTTGAAATGAAAGAGAAGAAAGACCGCGTAGATGATGCGCTTCATGCAACTCGTGCAGCAGTTGAAGAAGGTGTGGTTGCTGGTGGTGGTGTTGCGCTAGTACGTGCTGTAAATGTATTAGACAACCTAAAAGGTGCTAACGAAGATCAAACTGCGGGTATCAACATTTTACGTCGTGCGATCGAAGCTCCACTTCGTCAAATCGTTTCAAACGCAGGTGATGAGCCATCTGTAGTGATTAATGCAGTTAAAGCTGGTGAAGGTAACTTCGGTTACAACGCAGCAACTGGCGAATATGGCGATATGTTAGAAATGGGTATTCTTGACCCTGCTAAAGTAACTCGTTCTGCACTTGAACACGCTGCTTCTGTAGCTGGTTTAATGTTAACTACAGAATGTATGATTACTGACATTCCAGAAGATAAACCAGCTGTTCCAGATATGGGCGGTATGGGTGGTATGGGCGGCATGATGTAATAACGCATCAACGCTTTAACTAAAAAAATCCCTGCAAATGCAGGGATTTTTTATTTTACGTGATTTTAAGAAATCGTTAAGTTCAATGACTTATATTAGAAAACAGGAACAGCAGCTAGAAGTTCCTCTTTGTTACAGCCATGCTTATTTACTTATAAGCATGGTTTTTTTTATCCTAATAAAATGAACAACCATGTAATGGCAATAATAGAAAGTGCAACAAATTGAGCAGCACTTCCCATATCTTTTGCATTTTTAGAAAGTTGATGTTTTTCAAGAGAAACTCGATCAACCACTGCTTCAATAGCTGAATTGAACAGTTCAACGATCATTGCAAATAAACATACAATAATGAGTAAGACATGTTCACTGCGGGTTACATCAAGAAAAAAACTGACTGGAATTAAAATAAGATTAATAAAAACAATTTGACGGAAAGCTGCCTCATTTTTATACGCTGCTTTAAATCCGGAAATAGAGTAGCCCGTTGCATTTAATATTCGCTTAAGACCAGTTTTGCCCTTATAAGGAGAATAGCTATTCATTTACTTATATTTCTGACACATTTCATGCATTATACAATTTGGGTCTTAAAAAATTATTAAATCTTTTTTAAAGATTTTGACTTTATAACTGAATAGAGAAGAAGAGATGAAAAAATTATGTGTAGCTTTGGGCCTTGCATTTTGTAGCATGCATGCAACGTATGCCGAGCAAGCTCCTACCCCGCAAGTACCCGGTTATTATCACCATCAATTTGGCAAATACCGTGTAACCTCTTTGCTCGATGGCACGATTTATTTAAATCCTAACTTGTTTAAAAACTTAAATCAGACTCAGAAAACTAAAATATTAACTAAATATGCTGCTGTGAATGAGAAGGGTATTCAAACTTCGGTCAATGCATTTTTAGTAGATGATGGCAAAAGTTTGACGCTTGTAGACAGTGGCGCAGCAAGCTGCTTTGGTCCACAGCTTGGCTCGATTGCAAAAAATATTGAATTGGCAGGTTATCAACTTGCAAATGTAAAAACAGTATTGCTCACGCATTTACACCCAGACCATGTATGCGGTATTGCTCAAAATGGAAAAGCTGTATTTCCAAATGCAACCGTTTATGCACATGAACGCGAGGCTGATTATTGGTTAAATCCAGCTTCTGAAAAAACAGTGCCAACAGATAAAAAAGAAAGCTACTTAGGTACTGTGAAAAATGTAAAAACTGCTCTTGCTCCTTATCAAGCAAAAAAAGCATTTAAGACATTTAAAGATGGTGATGTCATTCAAGGCTTTGAAGTGATCGATACACGTGGTCATACGCCTGGTCATCACAGCTTCCGCTTAAAAAGTAATGATCAGCAAATCATTTTTGTTGGAGACATTGTTCACTCACATTCTTTGCAGTTTGATGCTCCAAAAACAGGAGTGGATTTTGATGTGAATTCTGAGCAGGCGATTAATACCCGTTTAAAAATGTTTGCTGAAATTTCAAATAAGCAGCAATGGGTCGCAGCGCCACATTTACCATTCCCAGGCATTGGTCATGTTTATAAAGTAAATGCTGAGCAATATCAGTGGATCCCACTTTATTTTGATAATGTCGTAGAAAAATAAAAAACAGGGCATTTATTGCCCTGTTTTTTATTAGAAACTTTAATTATTTTGTTGCTTTTTCAAAGTTGTTAACAGCTTCACGGCCCAGTGCAGGGTCATCTGTAAAGAACGCCATCAACACCTGCTTTGAAATAGGCTTCAAACTCTTTTAAAGCACCAGTTGGGCAGCGCTCAGCTGGTTTATTTTGACTGCACTTTAAGGGTGTTGGTAAGAAATTATTTTCTGGGCGGAAAGTATAAGGATGTACTTTTAAGCCAGCTGTATGTGCATCAGAAATAAACGAAGTCGTTTGAACTGAGCCATTGTCATTAAAGCTCAGAATATAGCCTTTACTTGGTCCTACACCGTTTGCATATTTAGCAACGTCTTTTAAACCTTGTGCTGTGGCTAAATCGGCATAAGTTTTAGTTTCTCCGGATTCAACAAAGTCAGCTGGTTGTGAAGTCTTAGCGTCATATAGTTGAATGATTTGTGCATGTTTAATCGTTTTATGCAGGTCGAGCTGATCTTTTAAATATTTTAAATTACTTACTTCAAAAGACTGTAAATAGACAGGTGCAATATCACGTGTATATTCATATTTAGCTAATGTTTTAAGAAGTGTATCTTCCATTGCCAGTTTCTGGTTTTTAAAGTAAGTCGGATGTTTGGTTTCAATATATAAACCAATAATTTTTCCCGTTTTTTTATAATTTGCTTCAGCCAGCTCAATGACTTGTTCTAGGGTCGGGACTGGATAGAGATCATTATAAGCGGTGTTTGCAGGTTCGGAAATTCTGGGAATACGCTCACGGGCTTTAAGTTGCTGTAATTCACTTAAAGTGAAGTCTTCTGTAAACCAACCTGTTAAGTCTTTACCATCAATATTTTTTGTTTTTTTACGGTTCTGAAAATTGAGTTAAGGTACTTACACTTGGTTCGTAGCCCCCAATCTCATTTTCATGGCGAGTAACCAATACACCATCTTGTGTTGAAACAAGGTCAGGTTCAATAAAATCTGCACCATCATCAATGGCTTTTTGATATGAAGCTAAGGTGTGTTCTGGACGTAAAGCGCTAGCGCCACGGTGTCCTATTACTAAAATTTTAGGAAGTTGATATTCTGGCGTAGTTGGTGTGTTTTCAGTTTTATCATCGTCATTACAACCAACTAAGCTAATTAAACTTAAGCATAAAATTGCTCTTTTAAACATAATTCTACTCATATTGTTTTAGTCGAAACGCATTTAGTCTGCTCGTTGAACTTGACGTGATCATGAAGAATTCATGAATTTTCAGTGACACTTGTTAAAACCTTTTTTATGGGTTTGTAGGAAATGCCCATTCTGGCTTTGTTTTTGTCTTAATTGCATTTATTGTGTTAATTCTACTTGTCTTTTATATATCGCTCGTTGATGATCAAGATGCCGAATTCGGTATTGCCACCTGTTAATTGACGACTTAATTCTGAGCAGCCATGCTATCTAAATTTTTTATTCAGCGCCCTATTTTTGCCAGTGTACTAGCAATTATTGTTATGGCATTTGGTATTTTTTCGGTGCTGAATTTACCCGTAGAACGTTATCCTGATATTGCACCTCCAAAAATTACAGTATCGGCAAGTTATAGTGGGGCAGATGCACAAACGGTTGAGCAAAGTGTTACTCAGATTTTAGAACAGCAAATACAAGGTATTGATCACTTACTTTATTTCAGTTCGACCAGTGATTCATCAGGACGTAGCCGAATTACGATTAGTTTTGATAATGGAACAAATCCAGATACGGCACAGGTGCAAGTACAAAATAGCATTAGTGGTGTCATAAGACGTTTACCAGATGAAGTACAACGCCAAGGGGTGACGGTAAGTAAGTCACTTGGCGATACTTTCATGGTGGTGGGTTTATATGACTCGACTGGTAAAGCGGGGAACATTGAGCTATCAGACTATTTAACAACGCACGTGGTAGATGACTTAAACCGTATTGAAGGGGTCGGTGAGTCCGATGTGTTTGGTTCGCAATATGCAATGCGAATCTGGCTAAACCCCGATAAATTAAAACAATATAATTTAATGCCAAGTGATATTGCCAGTGCAATCACCGCTCAAAATACACAGGTGGCTGCGGGTGCAATTGGTGATTTACCTGTTATCGATGGGCAATATTTAAATACGAAAGTTACAGCCGGTTCTCGACTAAAAACAGTCGAAGAATTTAAAAATATTGTAGTGAAATCAAATCAAACAGCGAGCTATGTCTATTTAAAAGATATTGCCAGAGTTGAGTTGGGTGCAGAAAACTATCAGTCTTTTAACACCATTAATGGTTATCCTGCTGCTGGTTTAGGTATTTCGCTATCTTCAGGTGCGAATGCAATTCAAACCTCTAAGCTTATTCATCAAACTCTAGATCAGCTTACAAGCAAGTTACCAGTCGGATATAAAATTGTTTATCCACGAGATAACACGCCATTTGTGCAAGAGTCGATTAAGGAAGTTGTAAAGACGCTTATTGAAGCGATTATTTTAGTTATTTTGGTGATGTTCCTATTTTTACAAAGTTGGCGCGCTACACTCATTCCGAGTATTACCGTTCCGGTTGTTATTTTAGGAACTTTTGCTGTCTTATATGTGCTTGGTTTTAGTATTAACACTTTAACTTTATTTGCACTGGTACTCGCCATTGGTTTATTGGTGGATGATGCAATTGTAGTCGTGGAAAACGTTGAACGGCTCATGCATGAACAGCATTTAACACCGAAAGAAGCGGCCATTGAGTCGATGGGCGAAATTAGTGGCGCTTTAATTGGGATTACATTGGTTTTAACCGCGGTTTTTATTCCAATGTCCTTTTTAGGTGGGTCAATTGGGGTGATTTACCGCCAGTTTTCCATTACGTTAGTTGCGGCTATGGCATTATCGCTCGTCGTTGCATTAGTCCTAACACCTGCTTTGTGTGCCCTAATTTTAAAACCTAACCCTAAGCCTATGCGTTGGGCGGTTTGGTTTAACCAAAAAATTGATCAACTTAAAAATCAATATATAAAAATCGTACAAACAAGCATTCGTTACAGTAAATCGGTTGTTGTGATTTTTGTGGCTTTGATTGCTGTTTTCGCCCTGTTCTATAGTGGTTTAAAAAGTGGATTTATTCCTAAAGAAGATCAAGGCATTTTAAGTGTTCAAATTAAGCTTGTGGATAGTGCCCCAATTTCTCAAAGTCAGAAAATTGGTGAGCAAGTTCGTCAATATTTCCTGACTCAAGAAGATAAAAATGTCGACTTGGTTTTAATCCGTTATGGCCGAAATTACTCGGGTACAGGACAGAACTTGGCACAAGGATTTATTGCTTTAAAACCGTGGGATGTGCGTACTGGAAAAGATGATTCGGCAGACGCTATACAAAAGCGTGCGATGAAATATTTTAGCCGTTTTAATAATGCTCAAATCAATGTGACTTTACCTGCTTCAGTCAATGGTCTAGGTCAAACTGATGGTATGGATTTATGGATTCAAGATTTAAATGGGCAGGGGCAAGATTTTCTAGATAGCACCTTCCGTCAGTTGCAAACACAGAGCAAAAGCTACTCAAGTTTTGAAAACTTTGATAAGCAATCAACCAATAGTAAAGCAAACCTCAATATTAAGATTGACCAAAAGCAAGCACTAGCCAATGGGTTAGAGCTACCTGCGATTAATAACACCCTGTCGAGTGCGTGGGGTGGGACTTACGTGAATGACTTTATTGACCGTGGTCGTATCAAGCGTGTCATGATTCAAGGTGATGCTGAGTTCAGATCGAAACCGGAAGATTTATATAATTGGTCTGTACGTAATAACCAAAATGAAATGGTGCCTTTTAGTTCATTTGCTAACTTTAGCTGGGGTGGAGCTCCTGAAATCGTAAAACGCTATATGGGATATAGTGCTTTGCAGTTACAGGCAGATGTTGCGAGTGGCAGCAGTTCAGGTCAGGCAATGAAAGATGTTGAACAACTTGTAAATCAGCAAAAAGATGTCGGGTTAGCTTGGACAGGTTTATCTTTTGAAGAGCAGAAGTCGACAAATCAGGCAGTCTGGTTATATTTAATTTCAGCAGGCTTTATTTTCTTATGTTTAGCTGCTTTATATGAAAGCTTAAGCATTCCAGCCGCTGTGATGACATCTATTCCGCTTGGCGTAGGGGGAAGTGTAATCTTCTCTTATATTTTTGGACTGCCAAATGACGTGTATTTTCAAATCGCACTGTTAACCACGATTGGCCTATCGTGCAAAAACGCAATTTTGATTGTTGAGTTTGCAGCATTGGCTCAAGAAAAAGGTAAGAATGCGATTCAAGCGGCTTTAGAAGGCGCTAGCTTGCGTTTAAGACCCATTCTAATGACTTCCTTAGCCTTCGGTGCTGGAGTAATCCCTTTGGTCTTTGCTCAAGGCGCAGGGGCTGTGAGTCGCCAAGAAATCGGTATTAGTATTTTAGGTGGTGTTATGTTTGGTACTGTGCTGGTTTTATTCTTTATTCCAGTGATGTACGTGTTGCTTCGTTCATTGTTTAGATCGAAAGCTTCTAGTTAAAAGCAAACTATTTTAAAAAGAGGCATTAAATCAAGTATATTAAGTTTAACTTCTCTTCATATATTTGATTTAGATGCCTCAAGAAAAAAAATTAACAGAGCAGCAGGTCATCGCACTAGAACGAGACCTTGCCAAGTTTGCCACCATGATGGATAGTGCGGTTCGCATTCCTTTTACAAAGCAGGGTATTGGTGCTGATGCTGCATTGAGTACGATTCCAATTGCTGGTGATGTCGCTGGTTTCGCGCTGACGTGCTATGCCATTTATAAAGCTAAACAGATTGGTGTACCCCAACATAAATTAACTCCAGTCATCAAACTGGCAGTTGTAGATGCTGTAGTGGGCTTTGTTCCGATTGCAGGAACTATTTTTGATATATTTATACGACCTAGTAGAAAAGCATTAGATGTGGTGCATACACACATACGTGAAGAATATGCGATTCAAAGTGATATTCATGTCGTTCATCCATATTTACATGAAAAACTCGAAAAGAAGCAGCAGCACTCAGCTTTCTGGCGTAATCCTGTGGTGAGTTGGTTATGGTTACATATACCCGATTTATTAGGTGCCTTTGTACTGCTTTTAATTGGCTTGGCTGTTTGGTGGGGAGTAAGTTATCTGTGGAGCTTTTATCAATCAATATCATAAAAATAAAGCCTCCGATTGGAGGCTTTATTTCTTCACGTTAAACGTTTTATGGGCAGTCTAATTGATGTAAAGCTGCCACACGCTGTTGAATTGTTGGGTGGGTTTGGAACAAAGCAGCTAAGCTGAAACCTTGTTCTTTACCTTCCGCAATCGCGAAAGCTTTCATTTCTTTTGGCATTTGATCTGGCATTTCTGTCTCAGCTTGTAGACGTAATAATGCAGAAATCATTGCTTGTTTACCTGCTAAACGCGCACCTGCTTCATCAGCACGATATTCACGATAGCGAGAGAACCACATCACAATCGCAGAAGCGAGAATACCAAAGACAATATCTAATACCATGGTAATAACGAAGTAACCCATACCTGGAGCTTGATCATCTTGACGACCAAAAACATTACGGTCGATAAAGTCACCGACTACACGAGCAAAGAACATAACAAAGGCGTTCACGACACCTTGGATGAGTGCTAGGGTAACCATATCACCATTCGCAACGTGACCAATCTCATGCGCAAGCACAGCACGGAGCTCATCTTTATTCATGCGCTCAAGTAGACCAGATGAAACGGCAACTAAGGCATCATTTTTATTCCAGCCTGTTGCAAAGGCATTGGATTGATATGATGGAAAAATACCAACTTCTGGCATATTAATACCAGAACGTTGAGAAAGTTCAGCGACTGTTTGCAATAACCAGCTTTCAGCTTGGTTACGGGGAGCATTCGGGTCGATCAGTTCTGTACCGGTCGTTTTCTTAGCCATCCATTTTGACATGAATAACGAGATTAAAGATCCCACCATACCAAACACAAAACAGATCACTAAAAGGTTGCCTAGATTCAAGCCACCCGCGCCATGGTAACTACCGACACCGAAGAGTGACAAAATAATGCCAGCTACAACCAGTACCGCGAGGTTGGTAAGCAAAAACAAACCAATCCGCATCATTGAGAAAACCCTCTTATAAATAAAATGTTATCTGATTTACAAATTCTAAATCATGCAGCTAATATGCGGGGCTTAGGGGAAAAATTCAAGAAAAAAATAAGGAATTGATACATTCTTTCACGAAGTAGAATGTACCTAAATTTAAAGAATTATTGGCTAAATTCGCCTAAATGGTAAGGATCAGGTAATAGATCATTACAATTTAAAGCACAGAAATTTGACGAAATAGATCCGTCAGTAAAAGTTTTTATTCAATTCGAATATGTGCAATAGCAGTGGCGTTGTTGGTGACATAAGTACCCGTAGGCGCATCAGTAAACGTCCCATTAGATAAAGTCACAATTTGACGAGAAGAGGAATATTTAGGTGCTGGCGCTGCTATTTGAGCTGTTGTGTTTTCCGTTAAATTAGAAGACTGAGAAGAGACTTGCGCTGAAGTATTAGAAGAATTAGTAAAAGATGAAAAACCTGAACCAGATGAATATAAGTTTTGATATCGACTGGTTACACGGCGCACGTAATCTTGTGTTTCGCGAAAAGGTGGAATACCGCCGTATTTATCAACGTTACCTTCACCTGCATTATAAGCAGCAAGTGCCATTTGTGTATTGCCACGAAAACGTTTGAGCAGCCAACTTAAATATTTTGCACCTGCAAAAATATTTTGCTGAGCATCGAAGGCATTGGTCACGTTAAATCGACGTGCAGTCGCAGGCATAAGCTGCATAAGGCCTTGTGCACCCACAGGAGAGCGGGCATTTACATTAAATCCTGACTCGGTATGCATGACGGCCTTAATTAAGCCTTCTGATACGCCGTGTTGCTGTGCAGCCTGTTTAATAATGTGGTCAAAAGCGTTTTTATTTTTATTGTAGCTTGGTAGAACAGAGGCCTCTGAGGCTCCCCAGTTAGTATAACTATGAATATTACTGTCAGGGTAATAGGTCACTTTTACTTTTTTAAGTGATTGATCATAACTTTTTCGATTCGTGAGTAATGTACTACCATTTTTATCTTGGTAAATATACATTTGGCCTGCTGAGCTCGACGTTATGCCGACCGAAAAAGTGGTCATCCCCAGTAAACAAGAAGAAAGAAATTGAACCGGTTTTTTCATTTTATGTTATTCACAATTTTAAGGTATTCAAAACTTGTCGAAGAGTTTATCAAAAAATATTACAGAAAGAACTTTTGTGTAATTTTTTTTATTTCGACTCTTTCAAAAAATCAAGCTGTTTTGTTCGAATGCTCATCAAAAAAAATTAAAAATTATTTTTAAAATGATTCTATTGACTTGACTAACATGTTGATTATTTAACGGACAAAAAACATTAGGTTAAAAAATGATCAATTTAAATAAAACCCTTAACAGAAGGTCTAAACAGTTTGTCAAGTACGAAGAAATCCACAATTTTATCCACAGGTTTTGTGGAAAACTGTGGAAAAGTCCAAAAAGTAAGCACTTTGCACATATTTTGAACGCGCTAGTCAAAATAGAACACGACTTTTGCATCATGCAGGAGCAATGTGACGACTTCAAGAATTGAAACTATTCTTTTGATGCGATTCTCGTCCGAATCATATAAAATTGCGCGGTATTTTTATTTATGGGTATATCTCGTCTATGTACGCGCCAGTTGAGTCTAATCAGGGATTTAATTTTAAGCCTGAACTTCCAACAAGCTCGGCCTATTACCGTTTGCTCAAGAAGCTTCGCCGTCAAGTTGGGCATGCTATTCGTGACTTCAATATGCTTGAAGAGGGCGATAAGGTCATGGTGTGTGTGTCTGGTGGTAAAGACAGTTATACCTTGCTCGATATCATGTTGCAGTTTAAACGTATTGCACCAATCAATTTTGATGTTGTTGCGGTTAACCTTGACCAAAAGCAACCAGGCTTTCCTGAAGATGTCTTACCTCGTTATATGGAAGAAAATAACATTCCATATTACATTTTAGAAAAAGACACCTATACCATTACTAAGCGTTTAACACCGGAAGGTAAAACCTACTGTGCAGTATGTTCGCGTTTACGCCGTGGTTCTTTGTATGGCTTTGCACAAGAAATTGGTGCGACTAAAGTTGCTTTAGGACATCACCGCGATGACATTCTTGCAACGTTCTTCTTAAATCTGTTTCATGGTGGTAGTTTAAAGGCTATGCCTCCAAAGCTTTTATCATCTGATAAGAAGAATATTCTGATTCGCCCATTGGCATATGTTGAAGAAAAAGACATCATCAAATATGCCGAGTTGCGTCAGTTCCCAATCATTCCATGTAACCTTTGCGGTTCGCAGGAAAACTTACAGCGTGCCATGCTGAATGAAATGCTACGTGACTGGGATAAACAATATCCGAAACGCTTACACAGCATTTTTGGTGCGTTACAAAACGTATCTCCGTCTCAGTTAGCGGACCGTGAACTGTTTGACTTCGAAGCCCTAGATTCTCAGCGCGAGCTGGATTTTAAAGATCCAGAAGAGCTTAAGAATCGCTTAGATGTTGTGAACTTAAGTTTTGCTGCTGAGTAAAACTACTTGATAAGTCAATTAAAGGCACTTTATAAACAAGTGCCTTTAATGTATCAAAATACTAAAAAATGAATGTTCCGTACAAAAAGTCATAGCCCTAAATTTAAATTACATGCTATAACAACGCTCAAGCAGAATTGCTTCACATGATGTTGTCTGGATAGACAACTAGAGAAATTGAACAAATAAATTTGAGGAAGAATCATGCCTGCATTTTTAACTGAAGATTGGTTTGCTACTGTCGAAAAATTAACTGCTGAAGCAGGGGATCTTAATTTGCCACCTGCTCTTGCGAATTTGGCAATTAATTTAGTAGTTACAGATGCTTCTGGAAATACCGAATTAGCTTTAGATGGGGGTAAAATCAAAAAAGGTTTGTCTTCAAATGCCAAAACAACTTTAAACATGGATGCTGAAACTTTACGTAAAGTATTCTTAGAGTTTGATATGGCTGCTGCTATGCAGGCATTCATGACTGGTAAAATTAAAGTTCAAGGCGATATGTCTCAATTGATGGCTTTACAAACAGCAAAGCCAAGCCAAGAACAAAAAGATTTGTTCAAGAAAGTGTTAGAGCAAACAGCTTAAATTTCAAAGAATTCATATAAAAAGCTTACCCATAGAGGTAAGCTTTTTATTTATACAAACAATGAATTTATCAACTTTTAAACAATAAAAATTAGATATTGATTCGTGTTTGCGCCGTTTTGATATGTTCAAGATAAGCACGAATACGAGTGACATATTGAACCGCTTGCTTATATCGACCATTACGCGCTTTATTACTTTGCAAATAATTGTAGAGATTAACCCACTGATTTGGATCTTTCCCTTGTGCTTGCAAGCGCTTCTGAATCTGGTTTACCGCACCAGGCCCCATATTATAGGCTACAAGTGCATACCAGTTCCGATCAGGGAAGGGAATATCATCATATTCACTTAGCATCTGGTCGTAATACTTCGCGCCACCTTGAATGCTTTGAGCTGGATCACTACGATTGCTCACACCCATTGCTCGAGCAGTACTATTGGTCAGCATCATTAAGCCACGAACACCTGTGGGAGAAACAGATTCTGGCTTTAAATATGATTCTTGATAACCAATGGCAGCAAGTAAATGCCAGTCAAGATCATATTTAGCTGCACTTTGTTTAAAGCTCGCTTTATAAATCGGTAAACGCGTCGTTAAGTCACGTTGAATGGTTGACCAAGCTTCTGGTTTCACCACATTACGATTATAAAAAGAAGCGAGTTGCTGAGTCACACCATTTTGCTTACTTTGGCATACAAAGCCACTAGCAGTCTGGGTGAGGGGGTCATCAGCTTGTTTAAACACCCAGCTTAACTCAGAATTTAACCCATTTTTTTGCAAATTGACTGTGTCACCACAACTTGCAGAAAAGGACATTAAACCTTTGTTCTCGATGGTACTTAAACCTGCGGTCGTCATCGCAAAGTTTGCTTTACCTTGCTGAACCCATCTAAGTGCAGTGGCATTGTCTGCCACAATTTTAAAGTCCAGCTTTACATTAAGGGTTTGCGCATAGTTACGGGCTAAGTCGTAACCAAAACCATGTAAAAACTGATCTTCTTTGAAAACGGTTGTCGGGCTTTCTACCGCAACAACAGTTAGAGTGTTTGTATTTACTACAGTATTGTACTGTAGGGTTTTTCCTGCATTAATACTATGAAATGGAAAAAGCATAGTACTGAGCGCAAGTGCTTTTAACGGGAGAGAAGAAAATAAAGAGTTAAGGCAAAGCCTCGACCCTGAACTTGAATTACTGTGCATGTTGTCTCCGCTACAGATAATTTATGCCCAAAAAGTCAGACAATAAGCTGCCATAACTTTTAAAAGTTGATAAATTCAATAAGGGGTGGGCAGTCATGACGTCATTCAAAATGACATGAAATGAAAAAAACAAACTGTGTAGAAAATCTACATAGTTTTCTAAAAGGTTAAAAAATGCTCAACACTTAATCTGCGCGCATCATAGTATTGAAAAAAAGTATTGTCAAATTTCGTACAATTAAATATTCGATATATCATCATAAACACATGAATTTCTTAAGGAAGAAAATTTATACACTTCTGATATGAGAAAATAGGGTATAAAATGCTACATCTTGTAAGCGATATGTTGTTGAACAGTGGTTTTTAATCATGAAATCTAACTTAATCACCCGATCAGGGCATGACAAATTAGTTGCTGAATTAAAACAACTTTGGCATGAAGAAAGACCAGAAATCACAAAGAAAGTGAATTGGGCTGCAAGCTTGGGTGATCGCAGTGAAAATGCAGATTATCAGTACAACAAGCAGCTACTTAGAAAAATTGATCGACGAGTACGCTATTTAGGAAAGCGTTTAGAAGAATTAAAAATCATTGATTACTCCCCTGAGCAAGCCGGTAAAGTTTATTTTGGCGCTTGGGTCGAGATTGAAAACGAAGAAGGTGAGCAAAAAACTTTACGTATTGTGGGAATCGATGAAATTTATGATCATCACCCGCAGCATATTTCGATTGAATCACCTATGGCCCGTGCACTGCTCGGCAAAGAAGTAGATGATGAGATTGAAGTGCATACGCCTTCTGGGAAAAAGCTTTGGTATATCAATACAATTCGCTATGAGAAGAGCGGAAACCCAGAAAACTAAATCAATTTGTATTTATTTTGAGCGTTTGAATTAAAAGTTAAATAAAAGGTTTGCCAACTTGGCTTTTTGTTTATATGATAGCGCTCGTTGGAAGCGTGGCAGAGCGGTTTAATGCACCGGT
>Ga0065703_1000128_pt1 | contig 16687 bp, 11 predicted proteins | sample SwiRhicommunBV21_FD_59090 | JGI IMG/M metagenome (GOLD analysis project Ga0065703, IMG submission 59090) | Switchgrass rhizosphere microbial communities from Buena Vista Grasslands Wildlife Area, Michigan, USA - BV2.1 v1 | ecosystem: Host-associated > Plants > Roots > Rhizosphere > Soil ...
TGGTTCAAAAACGTTTATCTCAAATGGTTTGCATGCCGACCTGATCGTTCTGGTAGCAAAAACTGACCCTCAAGCCAAAGCAAAAGGTATTTCAATTTTTTTAGTTGATGCTGCTTTAGACGGCGTTAAAAAAGGCCGCTCCTTACAAAAAATTGGACTCCATGCCCAAGATACTGCCGAACTTTTTTTTGATGATGTTTGCGTGCCTATCACACAACGTTTGGGTGAAGAAGGACAAGGTTTTACCTATTTAATGCAAGAGTTACCGCGTGAACGTTTAAGTATTTCCATGATGGCTTTGGGGTCAATTTTAGGCGCCATCGAAATTACTAAAAACTATGTGCTGGAGCGTAAAGCTTTCGGACAACCTTTAAGTCAAATGCAAAACACGCGATTTGTGCTCGCAAATGCACAAATCAAAGCGAAAGCTGCCCATGCTTTTGTAGACCAATGTGCAGCGCTGTATCAACAACACCAGTTAAGCGTCACTCAAGTTGCCGCACTGAAATGCTTTATCACCGATGTCCAATGTGAAGTGATTGATCAATTACTTCAGCTCTTTGGCGGCTACGGTTACATGCAGGAATACCCAATTTCACGCTTTTTCGTGGATGCACGGGTACAAAAAATTTATGGGGGAACCAATGAAATTATGAAAGAAATCGTGGCCCGAGAACTGCTCGGAAAATAATTCGATTTAAAAACCCAATAAGGCAGACACAACAACCATGCCTTATTGAAAACAAAAAAATGTTATTTCAGGAAGAAATGCTATGTCGAAATTATGGATGTACTCTACCCTCATGCTCTCTGGTTCAGTGTGGGCTGGTAATTTTATTGACAACAGTTCAGTAGAACTCACCACGCGAAATTTCTATTTCGACCGCGACTACCAAGAGCAATCCGCTTACCCTGCTGCCAAGGACTGGACACAAGGGTTTATTCTCAAAGCCAATTCAGGTTATACCGAAGGGACTGTCGGTTTTGGGCTGGATGTACTTGCAACGGCAGGCTTTAAACTCGATGCCGATGCAGAACATGGAGGTACGGGGAATTTACCTAGAGACACTCGCACCAATGAGCCTGCCGACTCTTATGGCGAAATTGGTGTAACAGCAAAAGCTAAAATGAGCCAGACCGAACTTCGCATTGGTACGTTAATGCCAATGAACCCTGTTTTAGTAGCCTCACCTGCTCGTTTACTTCCTCAAACCTATCGAGGAATTTCACTGACCAGTAAAGATATTAAAGACTTCGACTTACAGGCAGCCTATCTCGATAAAGTGAATCATCGTGATTCAACTAACTATGAAAAAATTAAAATTTCAGGCGTAAATGGACGTTTTAAAAGTGCCGAAACTGACGGACTCTATTATTTAGGTGGGAACTATCAGCTTGATCCAGCAATCAAACTCACAGCGTTCTATATGGATGTTGATGATCTTTATAACCAGACCATGGTCGGTGCCTTACACCAACACAAAATTAATGACACTACTAATCTTAGCTCGCAGTTACGCTACTACCGCAGCCGTGATGACGGACAAGCGAAGGCTGGTTTAGTCGATAATGATCTTTATCATGCTCACTTTGAGTTAAAACATCAAAACCATAAATTTATTGTTGGTACTTTCCAACATCACGGCGACACCGCATTTCCGTATTTGACTGGAGGTGAAACTGGCCTACTCATTGATACATGGCCGGGCGAGTTTTTAAACCCAAAAGAAAAAGCCTATAGCTTCCGCTATGAATATGACTTTAAAGATTACGTTCCAGGTTTACGTTTCATGACCCGTTACACCACAGGTCACAATATTTATGCACCCAACTTAGGTGGAACTAATCTAAAAGAACGCGAAACAGACTTTGATTTAGGCTACACCGTTCAAAGTGGCTGGTTAAAAAATCTCGGGCTACGCGCGCGCTATGCAATCTATGACAACAACATGCTCTCCACTGCCAACATCAAGCCTGTAAACGAAACCCGCATCAACATTGATTACACATGGAAATTTAAATAATTCAAAACAAGAGGTTCAGTTACACATAGAACCTCTTTTTATTTCGGGAAATTCATCATGAAGAAAGTTGTAACGCTACTCTGTGGAATGAGTCTGATTGCCCTGACTCATGCCGAAACTCAATATAGCCCACCGCCCATTCAGCTAGAGCCTTTAGCAAAATTTAGTGTGGATTTAAATGCGCCTGTTTGGGAATTAGGCACAACCAGTGATGCTGGTAAACGCCGAATTATTCCTATTACAGGTGGAACATTTGAAGGGAAATCGCTTAAAGGCCGCATTTTAAATAATGGCGCAGATTGGCAGATTGTCGACAGCAAAGGACTAGCCATTATTGATACGCGATATTTGTTAGAAACCGATGACGGTGCACTCATTTATCTTCAAACCAAAGGTTACCGACATGGTTCGGCAGAAACACTAAAACAGCTTGCTCAAGGCAAAGATGTCGACCCGAAAAATTACTATTTCAAAATTACCATGCAGTTTGAAACCAGCTCACCTAAATATGCATGGCTTAACCAGACCGTTGCAGTAGGTAGTGCAATGCGCTTGGGCAAAGCGGTTATTTATGATGCCTATACGCTGAAATAATAATTTTTATAACACCTACAAAAAGGATGGAGCCTTCATTATGGATCAAAAAACTTTAGAACATTTACCGCCCATCCATCACCATTTGGGTGGACACAATATCCATTGGAGTGAAAAAAACACTGAACTCACCATCCACTACACGGCGCTAGAAAGCTTTACCAATCCACGCGGCACCGTTGAAGGCGGTATGATCTGCGCCATGCTTGACGATGTGATGGGCCTTTTTGCATTTCTTGCGAATGACCGTAAACCTGCCACCACCATTAACTTAACCATGGATTTTTTAAGACCCTGTGCTGTGGGCGAAGTCATTACAAAATGCCGTTTTATTAAACAAGGCAAAACCGTACTGAATCTCGAAAGTGAAGCTTGGCAAAACAACAAAATGATTGCACGAAGTACAGCTAATTTTCTGGTTTTAGATTAATTGCAACCATTCATTCAATAAGGATATGAATAAATGAATTACACCAACAATAAACGAATTTTGACCCGCTCCGCTTTAGTGCTTGCCATACTTGGTTCTTTGGCAGGCTGTGGAAGTGATAATGACGACACATCAGCTCCCTCAATAACGAAACCACCTCAGTTGTCTCCTGCTGTGGGCGTAAAAATGACAGGAAGTTGTTCAGACTTACTCGGATTTCAATATAACAATACCGTGATTAGCTCGGCCACGCTTCAAGAGGCAGGCACTTTGACTGTAGCCAACAAACCAATTGGGGCTCATTGTTTGGTCAAAGGTTATATGGACCAACGTGTAGGCCCTGTCGATGGACAAACCTATCAAATTGGTTTTGAAATGCGCTTACCTGTTGATTGGAACGGCCGTTTTCTCTATCAAGGCAATGGCGGAACCGATGGGAACCTTGTGCCTGCAACGGGTCAGGTCGGCAGTGGTGGTCCGCTCACCAATGCCCTGCATGATGGTTTTGCTATTATTTCTTCCGATGCAGGACATAATGCCTCACAAAATCCAATGTTTGGTTTAGACCCTCAAGCCAGAATCAACTATGGCTATGGTGCGATTACCAAACTCACCCCGATGGCAAAAAATCTAATTAAAACAGCGTATGGTAAATTGCCAGACCGCTCCTATGCAGGCGGCACTTCAAATGGCGGACGCCACGCGATGATTGCAGCAACCCGTTTGGGCGACCAATATGATGGAATTTTGGCAAGTACACCGGGTTTTCATTTACCTCGTGCAGCCGCAGCACAACTCTATACAGCACAACAGCTTCGTCGAGTTGCAACAGACGAAAATGACTTAAGTACCGCTCTTACTCTTTCAGAGCGTAAAGTATTAGCAAAAGCGATTTTAGATCGATGCGATGCTTTAGATGGTGTTGCAGATGGGCTGGTTCAAGACGTCGAGGCTTGCCGTACGGCTTTTGATATTCACCAACATGTACCCGTTTGTTCAAGCACAAGAGATGGTACTTGTTTAAGTACCGAACAAATTGATGTAATAGCCAACAGTTACCGTGGCCCTGTAAATTCTGCCGGACAAGCACTGTATGCAACCCAGCCTTTCGATCCGGGTTTAGTCGGCAGTAACTGGGCAAGCTGGAAATTCGAATCTTCGGTGGGAACAGCACGTGACCCTGTTGCAGTCGGTATTCTTTTTCAGGTTCCACCAGACCCAACTGTGACTCAAAACTCTAGACAATTTGCCTTTAACTATAATTTTGATACTGATTATCTAAAACTATCGGCAACTAATGACGTGTACACAGAAAGTTCGATGTCATTCATGATGCCACCCGATGAACTCAATCTGGATAAACTCCGCAATCACGGTGGAAAAATGATTGTGGTACAAGGCACAGCAGACGGCGTTTTCTCTGTAGATGACACCCAAAATTGGTACGATCAACTGCTACAACACTATAAAAATGATGCAAAAGGTACAGCTCCTGAATTTGCACGTTTCTTTAGAGTTCCGGGCATGAACCATACCCGTGATGGCATTGCGACCGACCAATTTGACGCATTGACTGCTTTAGTCAACTGGGTGGAATATGGGCAAGCGCCTGACAAAATCATTGCGACTGCACGCGGCGCAGGTAACTCAAGTGGTCAAGTGAATACTGAACTTCCGCAAGACTGGGCACCAAACCGTACCCGTCCACTTTGCCCTTACCCACTGATTGCTCGTTACAATGGTCAGGGTGATAGCGAAAAAGCTGAAAACTTTAGCTGTAAATAACAACACTATAAAATTAAAAGAGAGCTTACATAGGCTCTCTTTTTTTATTTTGCTAAGTATCACTATTGAATCATTATCAAATGATATTTCATCCAATGCCTGCATCACTGCTAAGATAACACCGAAAACCAAAAACTCATTTCGATATGCAAAATCAGACTGCTTCAACCAAACCCTCAACTCAACTTGGAAAAGCATTGCTTTGTCTTATGACATCGGCATTATTATTTTCCATTATGGGGGTATGCATTCGTTTTGCTTCACAAACAGTGGACAATGCCACCGTCGTATTTTTTAGAAATGCAGTAGGTTTATTTATTTTTATTCCTATGCTTTTAAAGCAAGGGCTGGACTTTGTTAAGACCGATAAGCTTTGGATGCATACTTGGCGAAGTGTCGTGGGGCTCGCTGCAATGTATGGTTTTTTCTATGCCATTGCGAACTTAAAACTATCGAATGCGATGGTTTTTAGCTACTCATCCCCAATCTTTATTCCACTGATTGCATGGCTTTTTTTAAAAGAAAAAATTACGAAATCGATGATTTTTGCCGCTGTGATTGGACTCGTTGGAGTTTTATTTGTTGCTAAACCCGACCAAGGTCTACTCAACGCATTGTCTCTTATTGGTTTGGGCGCATGTTTTTTATCAGCGATGGCTTTTGTAACTGTAAGAGCTTTAACCAGTACAGAACCGCCTGAGCGTATTGTTTTTTTACTTCTGTATTTTTGGCAGCTTAATTTCATCAATTCCAATGTTCTGGCATTGGCGTATTTTCACTTGGCATGAACTCGCATTGCTAATTGCCGCAGGACTTTTAGCAAACATTAGTCAGCTTTTTATGTCTTATGCCTATAGCTTAGCCCCAGCAGGACAAATTGGCCCAATGAATTACATTGCCATTATTTTTGCAGGAATTTGGGGATTTGTTTTTTGGCATGAATTACCAGATCTGTTTAGTATGATCGGCATATTTATTATTTTATTTGCCATTTTGCTCTGTAATCCATTTTTGCAAAAAAAGTTATTCTCTTGCTTTAAGTAGCAGGCAAATCTTATTCTAATTTAGGTACTGTATTCGATACTCATTTGGTGAAATGCCTGTCCAGTGACGGTAGGCTTTTCGAAAGTTAGAAGTATCTGAAAAGCCGATTCTCTCAGCAATTTCGTCTATAGTTAAAGTTGTCTCTCGCAAATATTCGTCCGCAAGACGGCGCCGAGTTTCATCTAACAATTCTTGATAAGTTAAATTAAAACCCGCCAAACGCCGATGTAAGGTACGCTTTGAAATATGCAACCGTTCAGCCATTTCTTGAGCTGATGGAAAAAGCCCCGTTCCATCCAATAATATTAAACGGATTGTTTTGACCAACTCTGGTTCTTCGGCTACTGCTGCACCTAACATCCGCTCACAAAATGACTTACACATGTCTGCAGTAATAGGGTTGGCATTTGGACAAGGTAAATCGAGCCACTTTAAATCAAAATGCCATTGCATCACCCCAGCATTAAACTGAACGGGGCAATGAAAAACTTTTTCATATTCTTCTGCGTAATCAGGTGCTGGATAAGGCAATAAAAGCTTCTTTGCTTGAAATGGTCCTTCCAGCACACGTTCAATTAAGGTTTGCATGGAGCTAAACCAAAATTCGCACACCAAAGGCAAAAGCTTACCTAGTGCAATAATATCTTGCCCTTCAAAAACAGCAGCATCATCTCGAATATAAAAAGACTTCTTTAAAATAGGCCCAGCGAGCTTAATATGTCGAATGCCAAGCTCTACCGCTTGTCTAAAATTACGCGAAGAATAGAGTGCGTAACCATACACTCCAAAATCTGACAGCCGCTGCTTTTGTCCTGCACGTAATCCAATTAACGGATCATGAGATAAACGTTGAATATTTTGAAATAACTGGATTTTTTGAAGTTGAGAAATATATAAAGAGGGTTGATTCATGGTGTCTGACGAAATATCTGTGCCAGATAGAACATCTGATATTGAATAGCCTTGCAAGCCCATTTCATCAAATAAACTGGTCAACCCCAGCAAATATGTATTCGAACCAAAAGATGTATTATCATAATTTCCTTCGATAACAAGATTTGTATTTTTATAAATATTATTAGGCATTTAACTCACACCATCCCTAGAGTGACGTGCAGAATGGCACTAAACTACCTCTTGTTGTCTCAATTTAACATCGACCATACACCGCTTCAAGCATAAAGTATGATAAGTAAAAGTATGGGAAGGAATAAAAATGGAAAGCTCCACTTTAAAAGAATATAGCGGCTCTGCCACCGAACATATGGAACTTATTTTTTCCAAACAACGTGCTAATTTTGAGGCAGATCCATATCCAAGTCTTGAGGCACGTCGAACAAAACTGCATCAACTCAAAAAACAAATTATTCGTTATCAAGATGCTTTAGCTGCTTCGATTAATGCTGACTTTAGTTCAAGATCACTGGATGAATCTAAACTATTAGATTTACTTGGCTCTGTGTTAGAGGCTGATCATGCAATTCATCACTTACGCCGCTGGATGCGCCCAAGTAAACGCCGTACGGAACTTTTATTTTTATCAAATCGTTTAAGTGTGCAATACCAACCTAAAGGTGTGGTTGGTGTGATTGTGCCTTGGAACTTTCCAGTTTATTTAGCACTTGGTCCGCTCATTGCCGCATTAGCTGCGGGCAACCGAGTCATGATTAAATTGTCTGAAATTACACCAAACACTAATGCAATGGTAAGACGTATGCTCGCCGAAGTCTTTAATGAAGATGAAGTCGCAGTCTTTGGTGAAGAAATTACAGACCCCGCTAGATTTACCTCTTTGCCGTTTAACCATATTGTATTTACTGGCTCTCCAGCTATTGGCAAAGTCGTAATGAGAGCAGCGGCTGAAAATCTAACTCCAGTTACACTTGAGTTAGGTGGTAAATCACCAGCAATTGTGAGCCGTAACTACCCAATTGCCGATGCCGCAAAACGTATTACGCATGGTAAGGCTACCAACAGTGGGCAAATCTGTGTAGCGCCTGACTATGCTTTGGTTCCAAAAGAAAGTATTGATGAATTTGTGGATGCTGCAAAATCAAGCTTTATAAAAATGTTTGGTCAAAACATCACAAACAATGAGAATTACACATCCATTGTAAATGACCGTCATTTAAAACGTATTCAAGATATTTTGACCGATGCACAAGAAAAAGGTAGCGCGGATTATTCCTTGCGACACTTATAGCTTTGACCAACAAGGCCGCAGAATGCCTGTACAGATTGTGCTTAACTGCACTCCAGACATGCGCATTATGAAAGAAGAACTCTTTGGCCCTGTTTTACCTGTCGTTGCATATAATTCTTTAGATGATGCAATTACCTATGTGAAATCGGATGAACGACCTTTAGCGCTTTATTGCTTTACACATAGCTCTGTAGAACGTGACCGTATTTTACGTGAAACTCATTCAGGTGGTGTGACCATCAATGATTGGGGTTGGCATGTGGTTAACCATGATGCCCCTTTCGGTGGTATCGGCAACTCGGGCATGGGGTCATATCATGGTGAAGAAGGTTTCCGTGAACTTTCACATGCAAAAACGGTATTTACACGCCATCGGTTTTTCCCGACTCAGCTTTTCCACCCTCCTTATGGAACATTCCTACAAAAATTAGCGATCCGCTTTTTCTTAAAAAAAGGCGATCCAAATATTAAATAACAGATTATAAAAAAGCCTCGTAATGAGGCTTTTTTATGGGCTTTTAATTAATCAACAATTAATATTAATATTTATCACACTATTTATATATCAAGTCATTCATATATTGAACTAATTTATTCTAAAAAATAATATAAAATTTACTATCTAAAATTACTGGCCTACAGTCACCTTATTAAAACATGCCCCTGTAAGATGATTTTTCTCATAAATATCCTTTATATTCTGACTTACAATGATAGTAGCATTTTCTTTCTCAATTCGAAAAAAATCAGCATTATCAGTTTTTTTGGCATCAATAATTAACTTAAAGAATGCCCTATAGTGCCCCGCAAGATCGGGCCTTACAGGATCGTTTTCAATAAACTTTTGAAAATCAGAATTAGTTTCATCTACACAATCATACCGTAAGGGATCAATTAAGAGATAAAACTGCTGAGACAATTGCTTATTAAACTCTAATGGGACAACCATACAATCAGTAAGCTTATATTCTTCTAATAAAAGCTTGAATCTATGGCTAATGACACAAAAACCATAAAAGGTTGTAGTAAAATCGACTTCTTGGTCTCCACTATCAATAATAGCAATATATTTCTTCCCCTTATTGACACTATTTTCTAACAAAAACTCATCCCAATCTATCTGAGCTCTAGGATTATCGAATCCTACAATCTCAGTAATAAAATATTGGTGAGGAAACTCATAGAAATCAGCTTTCATTTCATAGTAAGTCATTACGTCATCCTATTTTTTGGTTAGCCATTTATTAACTTGTGATCCAGATACTAAGGCTTCTGATTTTATTCTGGATAATGTTGCTATCACTGCATTTCGATATTCTGCTGTATTAGCTTGTTTTCCACTTACAGCTAATCTTAATTCTTTCTCAACATAAGCATGATATTCTTTCGGATGAGGACCTTTATGGTCAGCTAATGCCACTAAATTTTCAACAGATTTATTAATATCCAAGCCAGCACCGTCGAAATATTTTTGAAATTGTGGTGTCCAAGGTCCCCCTCTCGCTGTACTCAAACAATTTTTGTTCGTACAAATATGATGTATAGGGCCAGGATCTTTAAGTTGGATTATGTGCTTATCTTTCATTGCCAAAGCAACATCTTTACCAGCTTTAATATCAATACCTACAGCCAAATCTACAGCAGCAGATTATTTTTTCAAACCATGTGGAGGTAGGACTAACCAAAGTTTTTATATTATTAGCAACATCTACTATTTCCTGCACGCCAGCATCTTTAAACATTTTTGTAACATCATTTGCCTCTAAAGGTTTATTGCTAGGCCATTTTTTTATTTGATCTAATACTTTTTTAGCAATCTTAGCACCAGAAGTTGCTAATTTAGGTAATGAGTTATTGGAAATAGCAGTATCTGCACTATTTGCAGCTGTATTAACATCATAACCAGCATAAGCAGATATCGACCCGGCAACTATCTTACTTACTCCTTTTATTCTATTAATTTCATTATCATCTAAATCTAATGCAGTTTTCCCATAGGGGATCATAAGTTCAGCGATAATTTCACCTACACCTGCTCCAATTGCGCCAGCTTCACAGCTTTGTTTAGTTGCTGCAGCTACAGCACATCCGGCTGCTGCATGAGCAATCTTATGAATTGTATATTGTAATACTGTTGGATCCGCCTTATATAAACTATCTCCAATTTGACTTGCTAACTCACCTTGTAAAGCTCCCGCAAGTCCTGCAAGTAAAGCAACTTTAAGATTTTCCTCTAAATCGCCACCCTTAATTGCTGTCTGTACAAGAGTTGATCCAATTGAGGTAGTAAAATTATTTATTAATCTAATTGATCTATCTGATAAAGCAGTACTATCTAGCTTTAAATTTAGAGCTGTACTAGCTTGACTTAATAAACCTGCCGTCACAACTGAAGCTGCCAAATTCTTAACAGAGTCCTTACTCCCTAACTCTTTAAGCGTTTTTCCTATATTTCCACCATTATTTATTAAACTCACACTTGCTTGAGTAGCTAAAGATGTCAATGCTGCCTGTGTCATAGCAATAGCAGATCCACCTAAAGTAGCTGCAGATCCACCTAAAGCACCTACAACTGCTGCCCCTGCTCCAGCAGTAACCATTGTTACTACAATCGCGATAATTGCAGCTCCTGCTCCCGTTAAACCTTGTGATTTATAGTCCCAGTCTTTTTGAGTTAATAAAACTATTTGCCAATCTACATCTTTTCGATTAACAAATTCTTTTAAATATTCATTTCCTGGTTGCTTAGCTAAATCAAGAATCGCATCACGTAGCTCCACCTTATTAACGTCTTTTTCACTTATTGGAACTTGTACACTCAAACCACCTGCAGCTTTAAAGGTAGGTAAAACTGGTCCATTAAAACTCGGTAATTGAGCAGTTTCAGTAATTGAGCCTTTATCCTGCATAGCCTGCCAAGCTAATGAGCTTTTTTCTTTTTTAAAGAGCTCTGTAATAGATGTCTTAGCGGCTATTAACTCAAGTGTTCCTCCAGTTTCAATAGTTGCACCTTTTAAATACTCAAACTCTGTTCCCTCAAGTTTCGTCTTATCAACCGCTTGTGTATTAATATAATCTGCTTTTAAATTTGCAGGTAATTCACTAATCTGAGTTCGTGTTGTATTAGTAGTAGTTTTCGATGAACCTAATAGTGAGATAAGTTTAGAATATGAGGTTTTCTTTGTAACATCTACTGTACTGCTAGAAGATTCTTCCACAGTGTAAAAGTTAAGATTTCCCCCAGATTTAATCGAAATTGTTCCACCCTCAGCAGTAAAGCGCCCAGAATAAATATCAATATTATTATCTGGAGTTTGAGCAGCTACTGACGGATCTAGTTTTTTCGTTTCAATAGAAATATTCTTTGCAGAAATATCAACTGATGCCGCATTTGTGTCATTACTTTCAGAAACAGTTGTAATATATTTTTTCTTTAAACCGCCCCATGATTTTTTCTTTTCAGTAGTCGTAGTCAGATCATAGCTTTGCTCAATAGCCGCATCAAATAAAATACTTTTATTTGATTCTATTTTTACGTCACCATTTTTTGAGGTAATACCGGTGGCTTGTAAAACCAAATTATCATCTTTTGTTTTACCTACCGTTCTTATGTTAACTCCTTTATCACCATTAATAATGGTAGGGCTGACTAGTGTTCTGAAGCTATAATTCCCTTCACCTTCAGTACCTTTCTCATAAAAATCTGTATGGCCATCGATAATAATACTTGCATTTAATGATTTTGGTGGCTGATTAACACCGCCATTAATTGTCGATTTATACTGTTCAGCTAAAATACCACTTGCTTCTAAATTAACTTGTCCCGATTGAGCAGAAATATTTCCTCCACTTATAGATAAACCTTTAGCAGAAGTAATATTTATATTTCCTGACTTTGAATTAAATTTAGTTTCAGCATGTTCTGAGCCATTTACTCCACTCACAAAAAAAGACAGTTCATTATTCAAATTATTTCTTGAGTTAGTTAAAGATATCTCTTTTTCCATTATATTTTTATATTTGATATAAAATGGATTACTCTTAAAACTTATACCCTGATTTTCAAAGGCTTTATATATCGACATAATCGCCACACCAGCCTCATCCCAATTCATATTCTTTATAAATGAAAATCCAGATCTAGCCTCCGACATGAAATCGTTATACTCACTTGTGTTTTTAAAATCTTGAATTTCTTTATTAATTTTAAGCAACCTCTCCTTGTTAATCATAATACTTTCATTACTTGGAATATTATTTATCAACTGATTTTTTATTCCATCAACTAGCACATCATCTTTACTTGAAACGATCTTAATATCTTTTTGTGCGGTTAACTGTGAACCTTGAATATCAACTTTAGCACCCTCTAAATTGATACCACCATTTGCTGTATCCAACTTAANAACTTGTTCCGATCCATTCCCCGCAGTTCCACCATAACCTTTTAAAGTTAAAGTGCCGGTTTTAGAAACAAGTTCTATATCACCCACCGCCTTTAAACTATAAACTTTTGGATCAATCGTTAAGTTAGAATTGGTTTGAATTGTTAGGTCACCATTNANNCTNTTTANCTTTGTNTCATTCTTNAGTAAATCACTTCCGACNGCATTTAAGTTCAATCCAGTCTGACCTAAAATAAAACCACCCGCCTCTAATAAAACAGCTCCACCNGTTAAATTTGTATTTTGTAGTACTTGGTTGCCTGTAGCTGTTACAGAGGTGACCCCTTTAGATGTTAAGTTAGTGACTTTATCCGCAATCCATTTGGTCGCTGGCGTATACTCAGCATTGCTATAAACTGTACGACCAGAGCTTACCGCCAGATGCTGGTCTGAAGTAGCATTCACACCCTGTAAAGTCAGTAAATCTTTTGCATAGAGTTCGGTATTACCTTTTGACGTTAATACGCTGTCAATAATTGTACTCATGCCTGCTCTACTATTGATCGCAAGTTTACCAACCGTAGAGCTGAGGTCTGTATTTTGGATTTTAATATCAGATTTACTATTTTCTATCGAAACAGTTTGTCCCTTTAGAACATTATTTACCGTTTTAACTTGGCCCTTATTTGCAGTAACAACTACATCGGTATTAGCCTTTAAATTTATTCCATTATTACTCGAAACTAATATATCGCCCTGACTTGCATTAACTTGTACTGATTGCAAGTTAACGGTGCCATCACCAATCGAGCCAAGCGTTACGCCTTTTAAGCCACTAATAACAGTCTGATCAGTCGTTAGTTCATCTTTATCAGCTGAAGGCATCGCCTTGCTTGTCTGGGTCGAGTTTAAATTTATATTTTTATTCGCGAGTATAGAAATCTTTCCAACCGAAGATGTTGCTTTTAAACTGTTTGCAGTAACTCCACCAGCAAGTGCGGTAAGATTAATATCACCTTGAGCCTTGAGTGCCTGACTTAAAACAAGATCAGCAATTTCAGAACTTACATCAATATTCTTTTGTGAAGTCAGTGCACTATTGAGTGTTATTTGATTGGCATGGAGTTGAATACTGTCTTTGTTAGAAATTTCTTTTGCTGTAACGGTTAAATTATTGGCTGCATCCAGCTGAACCAGACCTGTAATAAGAGGGAGTGCTTTGTCAGCATTGTTCCAGACCAGATCACGTCCACTGTAGGCTTTAATATTTTTGACACGTGTTGCAGCATTTTCAAGTGAAAATCCAAGATTCTTTAGATTTAGATCTCCTGAACTATAGAGGTTGAGATCTTTACCTGCATAAATCGTCCCACCTTGAAGATCAATCAGGTTTTGGGTATTAGCCGAATTTGCTTGTAGGTTGATTGAACCTAATGATGCCTGTATATGGTTCTCTGTAAGTGATAACTTACCATTACTCAATACATTTAGATCTTGGGCAGCAATCAGTTTTGCGCCTTTGGCTGCAACCAAGTCTTTTTGTACCTGTATGGTTGCTGTACCACGGTTACTTTTGAGTTCTGATCCAGCGGCAAGATTGATATTCGCTGCATCAATATAGACATCTCCACCTTGTGAGTCATCCATAATGCGGGTATCAGCAGCCAGATTGATATTACCTTTGGCATTAACGATTAAAGGTGAAGAAGCCAAGCTACCGTTATTAATGATAATTTCTTTAGCATTTACATTCAGGTTATTACCTGAATCGATATTTATCATGCTATTACTATTAATACTGCCTGATGAGTTGATATCGGCAGCTGCATCAGTACCCGTTGTTTGTATGTTCACTAAACCTTGGGTTTTACTGGTCGAACTGATTGTGCCACTGTGTTCAATTTTTCCAGCACTGGTAATCACCAGATTGTTTACTGCTTGAATAGTCCCGGCGTTAGTCACGCCTAAACCTTTTTCAGTTCCCATCAAGTAAATATTATTGGCATACATCCCACCAAGCGCTTTAACATCTACCGCCAATGTCGGTGCGGTTCCAGTACCAGTTTTAGCAGTAACATCCTGTAAATCTGCACTGATATTATTTGCCCCGGCAATGACCTGAATATCATTTTTGGCACGTAGTTCAGCACTAAGTTCCAATGCACGCGCATAGAGGTCTACATAATTTGCATCGTTATTATTTCCACCTAGTCCAAATTTAGAATTAGGGTTTGCTGAGACCGTAATTTTTCCTTGGTCAACCGTAAACTGCTTGATACTGCCATCAGCATTTAACTGAGGTTTACCTGTGGTAAAAATTGCCTTGTTGGCATTAATAAAGCCACCACCTTTAATGCTAATACCAGATGGGTTGGCAATAATCACATCTGCCATTTGCCCTGCAACTTCCAAGTTCCCCTCAAAGCGTGAAGCGGCTGACGAATTTACTTCATTTAAAATAACTCGCGCTTCGCCTGTGGCTAAAAATGGGTTGGCCGCAACGTTTCCTACTGTTTTTGTCGTAGCACCCTGACGGCTGTTATTCAGTACTGCACCTTCAGCCAGCACATCAAACTGTTTATAAATATTATGGGATATCCCATTTTTTGGAGTTTGAATATTGACTACAGGAACGACTGTACCTGCTGCGTTCTTACCAGCAGCAATGACTGCTCTATTCGCAGCATTTACTGCACTATCTGCTACGATATCAGCATATACAGGTGCTAAAGGCATCCATAAACTTATACTGGCAACCAGTGCTTTCACTTGCCAGAGTTGATGAAATGCCTGAGATTCAGTGTTATTCATTTGGTTTTGGGAGCTAGCTTCACTTTGGCCGGATGCCTTGGTTTGGCTTCGTACATTTTCAGCCACGGCCACAAACATTTGACGTGCTTTGCTATAAATAATGCGATAACTATTCTTGTTCATGAATGAAGTCTTTTCTAAAGTAAATTAATAAGAAAGGTTGATACTAAAACCGGTAATCCAGTCTTTTTTTATGCTGTCAGGTGCAATCAGCCCGCGACCTGTAAAGGCATCCAGATAAAAACTGTTTTGATAAGTGCGCAGCCCTAAAACACTCCCGAGTAAATAACGCTGACCCGGTATGCTATTACGACCATTTACCCAGCCCTGATCGACCGCCATATAAAACTGGGTATTGGGGATTGGCGCATTCAAGCTGATTTCTTGCTGTACATACTGCCCGTTATCTCCGGAAAGCATGAGCTCACCATCAAAACCACGTACGCTATATCGCCCACCAATATAAAAGCGGTCATTCGGTACTAAAATTTTAGGTGCATATTGTCCACGCCAATTAAGGCGATACTGGGCTGGTTTTTCAAGCAAAAGGAATGGTGTGGTGAAACGCAGATCGGCACTTAATAGTGGAGCACGAGAGTAGCCTTCTACTGGAAGATAGTTTCCATCAATATCAGTAATATTTTCTTCTGGTGCAGTTCGGGCACCTAGCCCCATCCCGCGACGGTAATCAATGCTGCCATCTAATACTGCATTTCCTAAATATTGACGGTGTTGAAACCCTAAATTCCAGCCTGAGGTTTTACGGTGTAAAACATTAATTTCAATATCATCAATAAAGCTTTGGCTTTCCTTATGATAAATCTTCCCGTAAATACTGGTTTTATGCTGCCCACTACGGCTAATCACACGAGACAGGTTTAGATTGGCTTGCTGACTGTTACCATGGTAAAGCAGAGGTCCATTTCCCCCTAACGCAGTTTGCTTATATTGATAGTCATTATAACTAAGGCCGAAATCATAATAACCAACAGGTAGCTGATAACTAATGAAGTAACTTCGGTTCAAGTCTTCATGAAAGTCATCTAATGAGTGCCCCACGTTTAACGATAAAATATCATTTAAATGAAATGGATTGTTGACGCCTACCCCGATATTTCCCATATAGGTACCGGTGTCCTGATTACCCGAATCATCTACGCTTAAATTGAAATTAACTTTTTGTAGTGGTTGAAGTTTAAGTATTAAATCACTATACCCCGTTAACTCTTTATCTTGAGCACTTGCGGGAGTAATTTGCATATCTACTGCATAGACACGTTTTAGGTTTTCTAGTCCCTGATCTAGTCTTTTTAGATTAACAATATCACCCGCTTTAAATGGCAACCCTGTCTTAAGCTGTAATGACGAGATTTTCCTTTCTTGAATTATGATTTTATTCAGGCGACCAATT
>Ga0065703_1000134_pt1 | contig 16248 bp, 13 predicted proteins | sample SwiRhicommunBV21_FD_59090 | JGI IMG/M metagenome (GOLD analysis project Ga0065703, IMG submission 59090) | Switchgrass rhizosphere microbial communities from Buena Vista Grasslands Wildlife Area, Michigan, USA - BV2.1 v1 | ecosystem: Host-associated > Plants > Roots > Rhizosphere > Soil ...
TCTTTAATCTGCGATAGAACCTCGCTAAGTGAGGACTTACTTTTGTCAATCATGTGAGAAACCTTAGAGCATGAGGTAACGTGATGTACTACTACCGCTAAAAATTTATTTAAATTCTTAATGGTAGTAATAAATGGAATAAATTTTGTGAGTCAAAAGCGAACTTTTAACTCACATACACTTTCAATTAAGCACTGGCGCGACGACGTTCAACTTCAGTTGAAGGTGCAGCAGCGGCATCTTTAACAAGTTCGATGTTAAATGTGATGTGTTTGAAAGCGTGATCTAAACCACGGCGTTGAATTTCAGCTGGGTCAGTTACATCAACTGCTGTTGCAACTAAACCGTCACGAGTAGCGAAGGCAAAGTCGTCCCATAAGTACTCATCACCCTCAATGTTGAATTGAGTTGTAAGCTTACGGAAGCCCGGTGCAGACACGAAGTAATGAACGTGCGATGGGCGGTTACCATGACGGCCTAACTTGTTAAGAAGGGCTTGAGTTGTACCTTCTGGAGGGCAACCATAACCAACAGGCATAGTTGTTAGCGCAACATACTTACCATCAGCATCAGTCAAAATACTACGGCGTAAGTTGAAGTCAGATTGAGACTTATCAAAGAATGAGTAATTACCCAAGCTGTTGGCATGCCATACTTCAACTTTAGCATTTTCAATGATATTGCCATCAGTATCAGTCACAGTACCTTCAATAATTAAGGTATCGATTTTGCCAGATTCTGTACCATCATCCATACGCGAAAAACCAACAGATTCAGGCGCGCCAGCTACATAAAGTGGGCCTTCGATAGTACGAGGTGTGCCACCAGTAACGCCTGCTTTTGCATCAGCTTCATCTGCACGTAAATCAAGATAGTGTTCTAAACCTAAGCCGGCTGCTAAAAGTCCAAGTTCGTTTGCTTGACCAGTATCGGTAAAATATTCCAAACCTTTCCATACTTCTGAAGGTTGGATGTCTAAGTCTTCGATGGCTTGAAATAAATCCCCGAGAAGGCGCACTACAATTTGCTGAACACGTGCATCGACTTGGCCTTTAGCTGTGTCGACATTCATTTGTTTTACAAGCGCATCAATTTGTTGACGGTTCATACTAAAACTCCTTAAGTATGCAATACGGTTTTGGGTGGCAGTGGTGCTGGCATTTTGTTTTGCTAGCGAATAATGACTGCCACGTTCCTTGTTACCTTTTGAATCAATGTATTTAATTTCTAAGTGTGTTTCAGACCACACACTCAAACTATTTTCTTAGATTACGAATCATCATCACGAACAGAAGAAGGGTGACGATTAAGTGCCATTACTTCGATGTTCATGTAAGGATAAAGCGGTAATCCTTGTAAAATGTTGTGCAACTCTTCATTGCTCTCAACATCAAAAATACTGATGTTTGAGTACTGGCCTGTAACTCGCCAGATGTGACGCCATTTGCCTTGACGTTGCAGATCTTGCGAATAAGCCTTTTCAACGGCCTTAATTTCATTTGCTTTGTCAGCTGGCATATCAAGTGGAATATGCACATCCATACGTACATGAAATAACATGGGAAACTCCTTATCCTATTGCCTTAACGACGTAATTTCTCAACTTTATCTTCATCAATTTCAATGCCTAAGCCTGGAGCTGTTGGCAAGTGCAATTCAAAGTTTTCGTAACGTAGCGGTTCCTTCAAAATTTCTTCGGTAAGTAATAACGGACCAAATAATTCAGTACCAAACGCTAATGTTTCAAAAGTTGCAAATGCATGAGCAGAAGCAATGCTACCTACAGGGCCTTCAAGCATGGTGCCGCCATAAAGATCAATTCCAGCCAAACCTGCAACCTTGGCCACTTCACATGCTTCGATCAGACCACCAGATTGTTCAATTTTTACCGCAAATACGTCAGCCCCATGGCTTTTTGCAATACGGTATGCGCTGTCTGGCCCAGTTAAAGCTTCATCCGCCATGATTGCCACATCAAAACGATGTGTTAAACGAGCAAGTGCTTCAGTATTTTGAATAGCACACGGCTGTTCAATTAAATCAATTCCGCCATCTTGCAGCTGTTGAATACCTTGAATACATTCCAGCTCTGACCATGCACGATTTACATCAACACGTACACTAATATCTGCGCCTAGTGCTTTTTTAATTGCAATCACATGATCAACATCGTGTTGCAAAGGGCGTGCACCGATTTTGAGTTTGAACGTGTTATGACGTTTCAACTCAATCATTTTTCGAGCTTCAGCAATATCTTTTTCTGTGTCGCCAGACGCGAGCGTCCAAAGTACAGGTAAACTATTACGCAGACGGCCACCTAAAACTTCACTTAACGGCACGCCTAAACGTTTTGCCTGAATATCAAGTAGAGCAGTCTGAATGGCACATTTCGCAAAGCGGTTACCATTAATATTTTTACGAATCAGTTTTAGTGTTTGAGCAACGTTTAAATCTTTAACTGATGCGAGTAATGGTGCAAAGTAAGTATCAATATTGGCTTTGACACTTTCAGGACTTTCTTCACCATAGTTCAGTCCACCAATGGTGGTCGCTTCACCCCAACCGACAATACCATCCATGGTCGTAATTTTAACGAGCACCAAAGTCTGAGTACGCATCGTAGTCACAGACAACTGGTGAGGACGGATAGTTGGAATATCCACAAGTATGGTTTCTATGGTTCTATACATGAAGTTTCAACTATTTCAAACTTGTTTACATACCATAGAAGAATGTAATAGCCTAAAATAGATATAGAACGGTATTTTAAGATACTAAAAAGGTATATTAATGGAATTAAGACATCTACGTTATTTTGTTACCGTTGTTGAAGAACAAAGTCTGACTAAAGCCGCAGAAAAGCTTTTTATTGCCCAGCCACCTTTAACACGTCAAATCAAAAAACTAGAGGAAGAGTTAGGGATTGATTTGTTTGTGAAGGGCTCTCGTCCATTAAAAGCAACAGAAGCAGGCCTGTTTTTTTACCAACATGCTGTGCAGATTTTAACGCATACTGCTCAAGCGGCTTCTATGGCTAAAAAAATGAAGTTGGTCGAGAACATTGTCAAAGTAGGTTATGTCAGCTCACTGCTTTACGGACGCTTACCACAGGTCATTTATTTATTTAGGCAGAAAAATCCAGATATCCATGTTGAACTGATTGAATGTGGAACACGAGATCAGGTTGAAGCTTTAAAGTTAGGCAAAATCGATTTAGGTTTTGGTCGATTACCCATTAGTGATCCAGCCATTAAGAGACTTTTACTCAGAAAAGAAAAATTAAAATTAGCGATTCATAAAAAGCATCCATTAAGTGAATTTCAAGATTCAGGAATTTACTTATCTCAAATCATTAATGAGACGATTTTTTCTTATCCCACTACACCTAAGCCAAATTTTTCGACCACCATCCAAGCTTTATTTACCAAATTGGGTTTAATTCCAGCCAAATTGACCGAAGTCCGAGAAATTCATATGGCATTGGGATTAGTGGCATCGGGTGAGGGTATTTGTATTATTCCGGAAAGTGCCTGTGACATTGGAATGAAGAATCTAACTTACTTAAATATCTTAGACTTAGAAGCTTATAGTCCGATTTCTCTATCTATGCGCAACATGGATCAAAGTTCGTATATTCCTAAAATTTTAGATTGTATTGAAGAGATCTATAGCGAAGAACAAGTGTCTAGAAATTTGAATTTATAACTTTTTAATACGATTAAAATTGAATTTTCATGTTATTTTTAAACTTTAAACCTATAGGTAATATGTAAAAGGAATTATTGAATGAGAAAAATTTTAGGACTAGCTTCTCTCATTATGTCTACTGGTGTTGTACATGCTGAACAATTAAATGAACAAGAACAAATTTCTCCATACAGTGCAAATGTAACCTTCGCGAGTCAATATATATCACGTGGTTTCCAACAAACATGGGGTAAGCCAGCTTTACAGATTGGTTTAGATTATGCAAATCCGAATGGATTATTTGTAGGTACTTGGGCATCGAATGTGAGTTCTAACTATCTTAGAGATGCTTCAGTTGAGTGGGATTTTTATGCAGGTTATATAAAAACTTTCGATAAGTTTTCGGCTGGCATGACGGTTTTTTATTACTACTATCCGGGAGCTGAAAGCACACCTGAAACGGGTAGTACCAGTTATAACTATGGCGAAATTGTACCTCAAATTGGTTATGGACCTTTAACGCTTAAATATTTCATTACCTACACCCCAGATTATGCTGGCTATAACTCCAAGACGATGGGCGGCCCTGAGGGTAAACGTTCAAGAGGAACAACATATCTGGATTTAACTTTTACACAGCCAATAAATGACACTTGGACTTTTGGTGCCCATTATGGCTATGAAAGAATTAAAAATTTCTCGGAAGCTAATTTCCAAGATATGAAAGTCGAGCTTATTAAGGATTTAGGCGCTGGCTGGAATACGGGGGTGGCCTATACCAAAGCTTGGGATAGAAATGGGTTCTATAAGAAGTATAGTAATGGTGAACCGGATGCACCTATTTCAAATCCGATTGACTCAACATTTACAGTGTCTGTAAAAAAAGTTTTTTAAGTTAAACTTATCAATAGTGGTCTGATTAACTACGCTTGAAAGGTATCTGTAAACTTTCAAACGTAGTTAAAAACAATCTCCTGTAAGACTAAGAATTTACTTTTCTCAGCCAAGAAAGATTTAATATTGCTGTTTGTTTAATTTTAAAATAAGACATAAATCATTTAATATTGTACCTTTAGTTTTTAAGCACATCTTTAATTAGATCTAATAAAATTGATAAGGGGTAAATAATGTCAGAAGTTGACAATAAACAAAAAACTAATTCTGAATATTCATTACAAGTTGATTGTGCTTCAGCTTTGAGTTTCGTTTTACAACAAAATTCAGTGCCCCTAATCCGACAAGTTCTAATATCTTCTACTGAAACAATTTCTGACTCTCGAATTATTATTCGTTCTAATCCTGAATATTTCAAAGAACATACCATCCATATTTCAAGCTTAGAAAGTGATCAAGTCTTAGCTCTAGATAAACCAAAATTAGCTTTTGATATTCAAATGTTACAAGAGCTACCTGAAAATATGAAAGGGAGTATTGAAGTACTCTGGTTGAATGAAAAAGAAGAAGTGCTGGCAGAACAGCGGTTAGAAATAGATGTATTAACTATTGATACTTGGGGCGGAGAACGTCAGCCAATTGAGTTGTTGGCGAGTTTTTCACAACCTAATTCTTCAGCACTCAGCCCAATTTTAGTTAAAGCGAGTGAGATCTTAAAAACAAAACAACTCGGTTCATTAAATGGTTATCAAGATCGAGATAGAGATTCTGTTTTATCTCAGCTGAATGCGGTATGGGAATCTTTATTACAACAAGATATTCATTATATTGTTAACCCTGCAAGCTTTGTTAAATCGGGCCAACGAATCCGTTTGGCAAAGCAGATTTTTGAAGAAAGGTTAGCATGTTGTTTAGACACGACAATACTTTTAAGTGCCTTGGCTGAACAAATAGGCTTAGATACTTTACTTATTATTGAAGAAGGACATTCGTATCTTGGTGTTTGGTTAAATGAGACGCCAAATGTTGACTTGATCATTGATGATATCCAAGCTTTAAGAAAACGTTATGATTTGGGTGAGATCGTTTTTATAGAAACGACGTTACTTACACAACAAGCAAAATTCACTTCCGCACTTGAAACTGCAAGACAGTATATTAAGGATGAATCTCGTCAGAATAAATTTTATCTTGCAATTGATGTTCGTCAGTCTCGATTGCGTGGTATTAAACCAATTTCTGCACATCTGGAAAAGAAGAATCACCTAGATGAAACAGAGATTGAATGGGCATCTGCATCTATTCCTAATTACGATGTTGACCGTTCTGTTGAAAGTAAAACTACAAGGGTTGATCGTTGGTTACGTCGATTATTAGATTTAAGTCTTCGTAATAAACTCTTAAATTTTAAAGATAACCGTTACAGTATTCCTTTACAGTGCTCTGAGTTAACACTAAGCAAACTTGAAGATGCGCTTGCAAATCAGGAGGGTTTCTTATTTAAGAGTATTGATAGTATTTCGCTAAAAGATGTCCAACGTGAAAATGAAAGCCAACATATCTATCAGTACGTTGATGAAAGCCTTTCTAGAAAATTATTATTTAGCCCTTTAGATACACCTTTATTAGAAAAGCGCTTGATTGAAGTCTATCGGGCTTCGCGTACTGCTTTAGAGGAAGGCGGGGCTAATACATTATTTCTGGCGGTTGGTTTTCTTGAATGGAAAGAGTCAGAACGCTCGAAACGTACNTTTAAGGCNCCATTACTACTTATTCCTGTACAGATTACGCGTGAGACAGCTAAAACAGGCTATCGTCTATTTATGTACGATGATGAGCCACGTTTTAACTCCACTCTATTACAACTATTAAGACAAGACTTTGAACTTGATATTGCTGGCTTGAATCCCTTACCAACTGATGACTCCGGTGTGGATGTTAATCAGGTTTTACATATTGTACGGAAGGCGATTGTAAATATAGCAGGATGGGAAGTAAAAGCTGAGGCTGCTATTGGTCAATTCTCATTCTCTAAATATTTAATGTGGCTTGATTTGTCTTCACGGATGGATGAACTGAAAAATCAAGCAGTAGTAAATCATCTAATTGAATCCCCAAGGGAACCTTTTATTAAACAAGATGAATTCCCTCAACCGGCTCAATTAGACCAACAATATAAGCCACAACAATTATTTACTCCTTTATCATCTGACTCTTCGCAGTTAGCTGCAGTCATGTCCGCAGCTTTAGGACGCACCTTTGTATTGTCAGGTCCTCCTGGTACAGGTAAGTCACAGACCATTACCAATATGATCTCTCAATGTTTGGCCGATGGTAAATCTGTATTATTCGTATCTGAAAAAATGGCTGCTTTAGAGGTTGTTTATCGCCGTTTGACACAAATTGGCTTAAGTGAATTGTGTTTGCAGTTACACTCATCAAAATCTCAAAAAATGGAAGTATTAGATCAACTGAGAGAAAGAGCGCAGAAAAATAATGATCCTTACTTTTTAAGTGCTCAACCTAAAACAACAGAATGGCAGAAACTTTCAGACAGATTAATTCAAACACGAGATGAGCTGAATCAACATGTAAAAAATCTCCATACATCACACCCTATTGGCTGGAGTTTGTATGCCGCAATGAGTGATGAACTTCGTTATCGGGATACACCGCATTTACGTTTTCCTGATATCAATATTGCGACATTAACAGCAGAAAAACGTGAGCTACTGAGTGAGAGTGTGACACAAGCTGTAAGTTTACGTCAGCTCGTCAATGAAAATGTTAAAGATGTATTGAATGGTTTTGCGGAAGGTTTGTCTGAGCCGATTTGGAGCCTAGCATGGCAAGAACAATATCAAATATTGCAAGATCAACTTGTAGATCAGATACAGCGTTTGCAAAGTTCAGTTTCTATTTGGCAAGAAGTCTATGGATTTGGTGAAAAGCAAAATCTGAGTCAGGTTAAACATGATGTCTCTATTTTTACGGCATTATCCGATCTTGTTCAGCAAACTGATTTAAAATTATTAAGTGTTATTAAAGATTTAGATTTAAAAACGATTATACAAGCGAAGCAGTTAGTCCAAGATTTAAAACAGCAGCGTTCTTCGTTAGTTGGACAATACCAATCTCAAGTGTATCAAGCAGATTTAAATCAAATTTCCTTTAAATGGCGTGAAGCAGAATCAAAAATTTTCCCATTCTCATGGTTCGCTAAATTCCAACTAAGAAACTTAGTCAAAACTTATCAAAACTCAACTCAACGTCCTACAGCTTTGGCAGTTGCTCATGACTTGCCAATATTGCAACATATCCAAAGTCAACAACGACAATTCACTGAATGTGAAAATCAGTTGGCAAGTAAATTGGGTTCTTACTGGCAGGGTGAAGATAGTGCATGGCAAAGTTTTGAAACTATTCACAATCAATGGCAAGAAATTAAGCAAATCGTTGCATCAACAATTACAGATCAAGCAACTTTATTAAAAGACTGTAGAAGTTTAGTAAAAATAATAAGTTTGGATGAAATAAAACAAAATATAGCTCAGGTGGAAAATACATTCGGTCAATTGTTGAATGATCATGCACTGAAAGGCGATATCCAACTTACTCCATATCTAGATATTAATTTTAGTGAAATTCTTGAAAGACAAAAGCAATTACAGCAACACAGTTCATCTTGGAGACATTGGTTAAATTGGCAAGCTATAAAGAGCCAGTTGATTAAACAAGGATTAAAACCCTTCGCCTTTGAACTTTTAAATACCCGATTGGAACTGGATGCTGCTTTAAAAAGCTTGAATATTAATTTAGCAAGACACTGGATTACTCATCAATTTAGTCAACATCCAGAATTAAATCAATTCAATAGCCAGCAACATGAACAGAAAATCCAGACTTTTACACAGCAGGATAGAGAACACCAGCTTGCTGCGAGCCATGAGATTATTCATCGTTGGAATGCTATTTTTAGTGAACAAGATAAATATAAGGCACAGTGGACTGTTCTAAATAAAGAATTGGGCAAGAAACGTCGTCATATTCCTGTACGTGAATTAATGCGCCAGATTCCTGATGTATTAGTAGGGCTAAAGCCATGTCTATTAATGAGTCCGTTATCTGTGGCTCAATATCTGGATACTGAAGCAAAATTTGATGTGGTGATTTTCGATGAAGCATCACAGATTCCAGTATGGGATGCGATTGGTGCATTAGCGAGAGGTAAGCAGTCAATTGTGGTGGGTGATAATAAACAAATGCCACCAACAAGCTTCTTTGGTAAAGGAGATTCTGAAGAAGAGGTTGATGAAGAAGTCACTGAAGATTTAGAAAGTATTTTGGATGAATGCCTTGCTGCTCAGTTACCTGAATTGGCTTTGAACTGGCATTATCGTAGTCGTTATGAAAGTCTTATTCAGTTTAGTAATCAGAAATACTACAAAGGTGGTTTATTTACTTTCCCTGCACCTGTTGCTAAGGATACCGCTGTAAAACTGCATATGGTTGAGGGTATTTACGATAAAGGGGATACGCGTACCAATACGAATGAAGCTAAAGCAATTGTTGAATTTATTATTCAGCATTTACAGTCACAGTTAGGACAAGAGAACCCTTTGACCTTAGGTGTTGTGACTTTCAATATGACGCAGCAAAAGTTGATTGAAGATTTGTTGGATAATGAGCTAGCAAATCATGCTGAGTTAGAGACACTCAGTAAATCAGGCATTGAACCTTTATTCGTTAAGAATTTAGAAAATGTGCAAGGAGATGAACGCGATATTATCGTTTTCTCCATTACCTATGCAAAAGATCAAGATGGTCGTTTATCAATGAATTTTGGTGCGCTTAACCGCCAAGGGGGGCAGCGCCGTCTAAATGTAGCAATTACTCGCGCCCGTCAAGGTTTACATTGTTTTCTCTGCCTTAAGTCCAGAAGAAATTAATTTGGCACGCACCAATAGTGAGGGCGTAAGAGATTTAAAAGACTTCCTAGTTTTTGCTCGCAGTGGTCAGTTGCATTTAAATTATGTTGATCAAAGTAAAAAGCAGACTAAAAAAGAGTTCGTACAGTACCTACAAACTAAGCTACAAGAACAAGGCTGGAGTGTGGATCTTGGAATAGGACAGGGTGATAGCTGTGTAGATTTAGCTATTAAGGATGATTTGAATTCGGGTAGTTATATTGCAGGTGTTATTGTAGATGGTGAAAACTATGCTAAAGCTGCTACTGCACGAGATCGAGATCAACTTAGACCAACGGTTTTAAATGGATTAGGTTGGGAAGTTCTATCGGTTTGGACAGTCGATTGGTGGTTAGATCCAAATCAAAACTTAACTGAATTGGTAAAAATATTAGAAAAGATAAAAGTGAATCAAAATGTTGCTTAATTAAATTGTCTAGGAACAGATAGGGGTTGGCCTTATCTGTTCCTAGTCTTATTGAATAACGGATTACTAAATTTTAACTGGTAGATTTAATACCACTTGGGCATCTTCAACAACGTCTAAACGTAAGATAGTCGAGGCACCTAGTTCATTTAGCAACTTTGTTAAAGGTCCATCGTTTTTCTTTAGTTGAAATTTTTTAGAAACTATAAGGTTGAAGTTAACTTGAAATTCAAGGCTTTAATTTTGGTATGTAAAATCTTTGAAATTAAAAAGAAATAAAATAAAAACAATTAAAGATTAAAAAGATACAAAGTTAATTAGAGTCTTCATATAAATTTTATTTTTAAAATACGATTAAAATGATTGGCCTTAAAGTTAACTTTAAGCTTGATATAAATATTCAAACCTTAATAACGAACCTATAAGCAGATTTTCAGCAGGAGAACAAAGATGGGATATGTAACCACAAAAGATGGCGTAGACATTTTCTATAAAGATTGGGGACCACGCGATGCCCAAGTTTTATTTTTTCATCACGGTTGGCCTTTAAGTTCAGATGATTGGGACACACAACTACTTTTCTTTTTGGGACAAGATTATCGTGTTGTAGCTCATGATAGACGGGGACATGGTCGTTCTAGTCAGGTATGGGATGGTCATGATATGGACCACTATGCAGACGATGTTGCAGAGGTGGTTAAACATCTGAACATTAAAAATGCAATTCATATTGGCCACTCAACAGGCGGCGGCGAAGTGGTTCACTATATCGCTCGTCATGGCGAAGAAAATGTTGCAAAAGCTGTGCTTGTCAGCGCAGTACCACCACTGATGGTTCAAACTGCAAATAATCCCGAAGGTTTACCAAAAGAAGTATTTGATGACTTACAAAAACAGGTTTTGAATAACCGTGCACAATTTTACCGAGATCTTCCATCTGGGCCGTTCTATGGTTTTAACCGACCTGATGCAAAACCATCTGATGGGATAATTGCTAACTGGTGGCGTCAGGGTATGACAGGCAGTGCAAAAGCACATTACGACGGTATTGTGGCGTTCTCACAAACTGACTTTACCGAAGATTTAAAGAAAATCACGATTCCTGTTTTAGTCTTGCATGGTGATGATGACCAGATTGTGCCTTATAAAACCTCTGGGGTGAAATCGGCAGAGTTGCTTCAAAATAGCCAACTCAAAATCTACCCAGGTTTTTCTCATGGCATGTTAACCGTGAACCATGAAGTGATTAATGCGGACTTGTTGGCGTTTATTCGTGAATAATTAAAAAATAAAAACAACAGATTTTGAAAAGAGGCATGCTGAAGGCCTCTTTTTTTTAGTTCATAACTTTACTAAGCACACACTTTCAGTAACAGGTTTCTATGCTTTGATAAATCAATGAACAGAATTATAAATATCAAAAAAGAGGTGAAAAGATGTCTAAAAGCATATTACATGTCGTGACCAATGTTTCACGTTATAAAGATGTAGATGAACCCACAGGTCTATGGTTAGGTGAACTTACCCACGCCTATGATGAGTTTGAAAAACAAGGATATATTCAGGATATTGTGAGCCCGAATGGCGGAAAAACACCTATTGAACCAAAGTCATTAGGTGCATTGGTTGCTGATAAATCGGTAAAAGCGAGAGAAGATGATCAGGCATTTATGACCTTGCTGGCCAACACGCATAAACCGTCAGATATTAACTGGCAAGATTATGACGTGATCTATTACACGGGTGGTCATGGGGTAATGTGGGATTTTCTCGATAACCCTGAACTTCAAGAAATCACCAAAAATATTTATGAAAAAGGCGGTATTGTTTCAAGTGTATGTCATGGCTACTGTGGTCTATTAAATGTAAGGCTTTCCAATGGTAAACGGCTTATAGACGGGAAGAAGTTAACTGGCTTTGCATGGAGTGAAGAAATTTTGGCAGGGGTAGCAAAAAAGATACCTTACAATGCCGAAGAGTTAGCAAAAGAGTATGGTGCAGACTATGAAAAGGCTTTAATTCCATTTGCACCGCATGTGGTCCAAGATGGAAATTTAATTACAGGCCAAAATCCATTTTCTGCTAAAAAAACGGCTTTAGAAATTATAGAAGCTTTAGAAAAGACTTAAGTTTTATATATTAAAAATAATCCCCAAAAGAGAAGTCAATCATGACTTACAACTTTTGGGGATTGGCCTATTTTGAAAAGCTAACTTCAAGGAACAATAACAAAATCAGGATTTGCTATCGCAAACACAGCATCACGGTCTGCCGCAGGTGGATAAATCCAGACAGTATTAATTTCCTGCTTAATTTTTTTGGCTTCTTCACGAATAAATTGAACCTGACGGTCCCAACCTTCGCTATAAAGAGCACCCCAAGGGCCTAAATCAACACAAGTCACATACTTTGGTTGACTATATGCATGTAACGGTAAATCAACCAATTCTGCCGCAGCATTGTAACCCGCCACACGACCTAGGCTCATGGCATGTTGGCAAGACATCACGTTAAAATTACCGAAATCATCGGTTGGAACTTTTACAGTATCTCCCGTCACAAAAACATTTTTTGCTTCAGGTGCATGTAAATAAGCATCGCCTAAAATACGGCCTAAATTATCTTTTTCACCTGCTATTTGAGAGGTGAGCGAGTTAGCACGCATGCCAGCAGTCCAGATCACGGTTTCTGTTTCAATTTTTTCGCCATTAGAAAGCGTTACCCCTGATGCATTGAGTGCTGTAACTCGTAGGCCAGCTTTGCCTTCCACACCCAGCTCGCTAAGAGCTTCTCGAATAACGGTAGCAGCTTGGTCACCCATTGCTGCACCAATTTCTGTAGATGAGTCTACTAAAACTACACGCACATCAGTTTCACCTAAAATACTACGTAGACGTTCAGGCATTTCAGTGACTGTTTCAAGTCCAGTTAAACCGCCACCTGCAACCACCACAGTATTACGTGCTGCATTTGCAGGTTTATTGGCTAAGTTTTTAAGATGTTGATCTAGTTTTTCAGCATCTTCTAGTGTACTTACGCTAAAGCCATACTCGGTAAGGCCCGGTATAGGAGGCATAAAAGTGGTACTTCCAGTTGCCAGAATAAAACGGTCATAGCTTAAGGTTTGTTTGTTGCCATCGGTGGTTGAAAATTCGATGCTCTGTTGGTCGACATCAATTTGATTTACCCAACCTGCTAGAAATTTAACCCCAACCACGCTTAATAACTCTGAAATATCAGGGTTCATATTTTCTAGTACAGCTTCATAAAGACGAGGGCGAATACCAACATTCGGGCTAGGGGAAATCATCACTACTTCAATGTTTTGTTCTTGCGAAGCTAGGTGAATTGCTCTTTGTGCAGCAAGTGCAGCCCATAAACCAGCAAAGCCAGAACCAGCAATAATAATACGCTTACTCATTTGATTATCCTTTTGATCGATTTTTCGGACAACAAATTCCAGCTCATCACAAAATTTAGGGTGAGCGAATCCTTTCTCTGATTGTCCGAAAAATCTGAGAAGGCGTTTAAAACGATTAGGGGAGTTTTAGCTTAGGGTTTGAGGCCCTATCAGTTCATTAGTCGGGGGTATTCCGTGATATTTTATTTTTCCGCATTTTTGCTGTTCTTCCTTCGATGCGTTCATTGATCCAGCCATTTACATCACTAAAAAATACGTCGGGTGCATAACGGCCAAAACGGTCTGCAATATCGCCAAGTGTATGAGCACCTAGCGCATCTCGCATGGCTTTTTCGGCCTGTAGCATGACGGCATGCACTGCACACACGCCACTGGTTGCCCAATCTGGGGGGGCATGATTAAAGACTGCACATTTCCCACGGACTTCTTGGCACTCAAAAAGCGGTTTTTCACCTTCGATTGCATTCACGATATCTAAAAAGCTGATTTCATGAGCCGGTCTGGCTAGTAAATACCCACCGCGAACACCTTCTTGTGCAACAACAAGGCCTGCCTTTTCAAGTTTAGGAAAAATCTTGGCCATAAAACTTGGAGAGACTCCTTGTAATTCAGCCAGATCCTTACTACTCAAAGGTTTATCTTCATTGTTCACAAGAAAAAGAAGACAGTGAATCGCATACTCGACGCTACTAGTGATATAAGCCATTTAATTTCATAATTGATCAATTACAAACACAGACTAATGGAGTCTGTGTTTTAAGTCAATAATAAAACTAAGACAAAGTTAGTCTTAGTTTTATTTAAAGAGAATGCAAATAAGGAAAATTGACGTTATATATCTGAATTTAAATACCTTTAAAGAGAAATAAATAATTTAAAAAATATCGAAAAACTTACGAACGCCACCAATAATTTTCGACATTTGGCTCGTTTAGATTTAGGATTTCACCCATTTGCGGTGTGCTAATCGCTAACGCATTTTCCTTAGCTAAACCGACAATCCGTTCAAATGGGTCGTCCCACGCATGAAGCGCCAAGTCAAAAGTCCCATTGTGCACAGGCAACAAATGACGTCCTTTTAAATCGATATGTGCTTGTAAAGTTTGTTCGGGCTGCATATGTACATCTGGCCATTCTGGGTCATAAGCTCCAGTTTCAAGCATTGTAAGATCGAAGGGCCCATATCGATTTCCGATTTCTTTAAAGCCCTCAAAATATCCCGTGTCACCACTAAAAAATACACGCAGATCATTATCAATAATCACCCACGATGCCCATAAAGTAGCATTACTGTCACTCAAGCTTCGGCCCGAAAAATGATGTGCAGGGGTAGCAACCAGTTCTAAACCATCAATATGTGTGGTGTCCCACCAGTCGAGTTGTTGAACTTTTTCTGCTGCAATACCCCATTTAATCAGAGCGTCGCCCACACCAAGCGGTGTTATGAAATGCTCAACTTTGTCTTTAAGTTGCATTACTGCATGGTAGTCCAAGTGGTCGTAGTGGTTATGCGACAAAATCACGCCTTTAATTGGTGGTAGTTCGGCAATGCTGATTGGCGGTTGGTGAAAACGTTTTGGTCCAATCCACTGAAAAGGAGAGGCACGCTCCGAAAAAACAGGGTCAGTTAGCCAAAACTCATCGCGCAATTTTAACAATATGGTCGAGTGCCCCAGACGAAAGAGAGAGCGGTCAGGTGCACTAAGAAGTTGTTCTTTCGACAAGCTTAAAATAGGAATTTGTTTGTTTGGAACTGTGTCTTTCGGTTTGTTAAATAGAAACTTCCACATCAACTGAAGCGATTTTCCAAAAGAAGGCTTGTGCTGGTTCGGACGTGTATTTCTAAATTTGCCATCATGCTGTTGTGACGGCATTAAGGGAGAAGGCAAGTCTGTTGTGTTTGAAATAGTCATCTTGTTTTTCCTTTAGTGGAATAAACCTATATGTGCAAATAAGAACTTTAAGAGTACTTATTAATATCTATATAAATGAGTATTTACTCACTCATTAATTGGTTCAAAAATAAGGACGCCGTAGGTCCTTATCTTTTATTTATATTGAAACTGCATGCCAAAATGCTTCAAAACCCGATTTGCGATAACGCTCGGTTTGAGAAGGGTCTTGGGCAATAAAATTCAGTGTGACTTCGGCAAGTGCCCCCAAAATTGAAGCAATAAATAACGGTGGGTAGTCACGTAGTGTTCCACCATTAATATGTTCTTGAATATTTTGGGTCAGATCGCAAAAGGTTTGCATACCAATTTGTTTGCTTTGCTCGGTAATTTGTTCAGAAGTTGAAAGCTGTGCCATTACTTTGCGTTTGAGTGGAGCTTCTAAACTCCAGTCCAAATAGCTTTGCCAAATATGAGACATTTGTGTTTGCAAATCGGAGTGATCAGGGTAATTGAGAATCATGACCTGACGTAGTTCAGCCTTTAGTGAAAGATAGAGCTGATTAAGCAACTCTTCTTTGCTACTAAAATAGGTAAATAACGTACCTTCTGCCACGCCAGCGACTTTGGCAATTTTTGAGGTAGACGCACGTTCGCCAAGTTCTGCCAATGTTTCAATAGCAGCACTTAAAATTGCATTACGTTTATCTTCACTACGAGGACGAGCCATACACTAAATATATTAATTGAGTGATTACTCAATCATACATAAAAATAGCTAGGGTGCAAGAAATGTTTTGTAGAGGAGGTCAAATTGACGAACACGCCAATAAGCTCAGAATTTTAAAAAGATTATAGATTTATTTTATATTGTTAAGCTTACATTTAAGATTTTCCTTAAGTATGTAATTAAATGAAAAACAATAATTAATTAAATATTTTCTAGCCAATTTCACATTG
>Ga0065703_1000519_pt1 | contig 16210 bp, 17 predicted proteins | sample SwiRhicommunBV21_FD_59090 | JGI IMG/M metagenome (GOLD analysis project Ga0065703, IMG submission 59090) | Switchgrass rhizosphere microbial communities from Buena Vista Grasslands Wildlife Area, Michigan, USA - BV2.1 v1 | ecosystem: Host-associated > Plants > Roots > Rhizosphere > Soil ...
TTTCAAAAAATATTGCAAATACATTATCTTTATAAATTATGGGCAGGCTGTGGATGAAATTTAGCACGAGCAAATACTGGTATGAATGTCGTGAAAACTATATATACAATCTAAAATGGTGCTTCTGTAATATCCTTAAACACTCACAATAATTAAACAAACAATCCCCAAATCAATCTCAATGCAATTCCAATTAACAACAGCCCCATCACCCTCTCAAAATAAACCCCAAACTCCAAAAATCGTTTGCGTACTATTGGATGAGCAAACATTACACTCACCACCATAAACCAGATCGCATTAACCATACACATCCATACGCCATAAAAGATCTGAACTTTCATGGGAGTTGTTACACTCACAATCGTAGTAAAAATTGCCAGAAAAAAGATGGTAGCTTTTGGATTCAATGCATTGGTGAGAAAACCCATCGTAAAGGCTTTAAATAAACTCGGAGTATCTGTATCTGCTTGGTCATTAATCTCAATATTGCTATTCGGCTGACTACGCAAACATTGCCATCCTAAATAAAGCAAATAAGCTGCTCCCGCTGTTCTAATGAGCGACATGAGCCATTCGCTTTGTTGAATCAAAAAACCAATGCCAACAAGCGTATAAAACACATGAACCGAAATTCCAACACCAATACCAATCGCAGTCAGACATCCAATTAAGTAGCCATAACGTACACTTTGTCTTACCGTAACCACAAAATCTGGTCCCGGTAAAATCACTGCCAAAAAGTGAATGAGTGCCAGTGTTAAAAACTCATGCCCATACAACTGCCACATTTATTCAGCCTCCTTGGCAACGCTATAGCTAACACTGAGCTTTCCTTTCTTAATCTGATAGGACTGAATTTCTATAAAACCAATATCCCCCAATGCTGCAACATGAGTCCCGCCACATGGAAATGCAGAAAACTCACCAAAACCGATTTCACGAAAACCATCTGCATGTTGCTGAAGATTGGCTGGTAAATTAGCCTGAATATATTGTAAACAATGCTGTTCAAGCATTTGAGCATCTAACTGCTGAGCTGTATCCAAAGCAATGAACTGAACTCGTGCATCATGTGGCCAGTGTTGTGCTTTTACAGCTTGCCAGCCAAATAGATGCATTACATGTCCAAGCAAATGCCCTGCTGAATGTAAGCGGCTATGATAATGACGTACTGCTTCATCCACTTGTGCAAAAGCCACTCCCAACTCAACAGGTTGTGTGCAGTAATGAATAATTTCCCCTTGTTCAATCGCTACATGCACTACATCAACTTCTGCGATTTTGCCCGTATCACTCGGTTGACCGCCACCTTGAGGATGAAATGGGGTTACCGATAAATGCACGGCAAAACGCCCATCTTCACAAGAATTACACGCTAGAACTTCAACCTCAGCGGCAAGAGCACCTGTTAAATACAATGCTTGCGTCATACTTTTCTACATACACGTTAAGATGAAAAGAGATTGTATTGCGATTTCTTAAACGCGATAATCCACTCTAAATCCAAATAACTTTTGCCTCATGAGCACAAATCAAAGTTTAGTTCTTTTAAATGAAATGGCGACTTTCGTTAAAGTGGTCGAGTCAGGGAGTTTTTCTGAAACGGCTCGACAACTCGGTACTACACCCTCTGCGATAAGCCGTGCGATTGCTCGCTTAGAACGTGCTTTAGGAACCCGCTTACTTTATCGAACCACACGAAAGCTTCGCTTGAGTGAAAGTGGTCAACAGGTCTATCAACGTTGTTTAGATATGGTCAATGCGGCACAGGCAGTGATGGAAAGTTCAGGCCAATTTCATGTCGAACCGCAAGGAATCATTCGTCTGAGTGTCCCAAAAGCCGTTGGACATTTTATGATTCATCCACATTTACCTGAGTTTTTAGAACGTTATCCAAAAATTGATATTCAAATGCTTTTAGAAGACCGTTACGTTGACTTAATTGATGATGAAGTTGATTTAGCGCTTCGAATTACCGAGCAACCCTCTGGCGGCTTAATGGGACGAAAACTCATTGATATCGATCACTTGATTTGTGCTACGCCTGAATATTTAGAAAAACATGGCATACCAACCCATCCTCATGACTTAAAACAGCATGAATGTATCTATTTGGGTGAACAAATCAGTGATTCAAAATGGAAATTTCAACAAGGGAATAAGTCGATTAGTGTTACTGTACGGGGGCGTTATGCTGCAAATCATACAGGTGTTCGTTTAAGTGCAGCCCTACAGCATTTAGGAGTAGCCAGCTTACCCTACTTTGTTGCGCGCCATGCTTTACAACAACAGACTTTGGTTCAAGTTTTACCCGACTGGGATTTTAAGACCTATTACAGCGGTGGGCTGTGGCTACTCTATCCTCCCACACGCCACGTACCACCGAAATTAAGTGTGTTTATTCAATATTTGGCAGATAAATTGGCAGCAGAGCCGACTTTATTTAAGTTCAAATAATATAGAATCGAGGAATTAACACGATAGAATCCTACCTTTCTATCTCTAAAGCAATCAGCTAATTCTGTTACTTTTTTTGGAAAAAGTAACCAAAAAACTTCATCATCTACAGAACCTGTCCACTGTTTCCATCTATAAAAAATATTGCAAAAACATTATCTTTATAAATTATGGGCAGGCTGTAGATGAATCTTAGCTCGAGCAAATCCTATCTAGAGTCCTAGTCATTAGAGGCTATGAGTACGACTACTCAACCAATAAATCTTTTGGATTAATCGTATCGCCATAGACTGGTTTTAAAGTTTTTTCATAAGCTTGATGAATCACGCCTTCTTTTGCCAATTTCTCTAAATCTTGGTTCAACCAGTCCAATAACTCTTTATCACCTTTTTTTACTGCTGGCGCAATTAAGTCCTGCTCACCTAAATTGGTAATACCGACGGTGTAATTTGGATTTTCTTTAGCCCAAGCTAAAACCAGCAAGTTGTCATGTGCTAAAGCAGCACCACGACCGTCTTTTAAAGCATCAAAGGTTTCAGTGTTTTGCTCATACTTTTGCAGTTTAATTTCAGGATGAGTCTTGGTGAAGAATGAATCAGCCGTCGTGCCCTTGTTCACCAACAAAGTTTTATCTTTGAGTTGAGCAATATCTGTAATTGGATGAGTTTTAGGAGACACCACACCCAAAGCAACTTTTAAATAAGGTTTAGCAAAATCGACTACTTCTTTACGTTCTGGTGTAACCGTAAAGTTTGCAAAAATAATATCCACTTTATTGGCTTTTAAATATTCGACACGATTTGCAGCTTCAGTTAAAACAAACTCTACCTTGTTTTCATCACCCAACAAGTCTTTAGCAACATGTTTGGCAATCTCTACATCGAACCCCTGATTTTTACCTTGAGCATCTAAATATCCAAACGGCGGTTTATCGCTAAATACACCAATACGCACGACTCCATTCTTTTTAATCTGCTCAATACTCGACACAGTTTGAGTGGTGTCAGCTGTTTTTTCATTAGACTTGCGTGCCTTTATCACATGCAACCAAACCTAAACTCAGCAAAGATGCAGCGAGGACATGCTTTATATTTTGTAAAGTTAGTGTTGTCATTATTTCACCCTATCGTTCTTGTAAAAGTCTTATTTAAAATCACAGTGCCTACTTTTAGACACTGCTCCAGCGATATCGAAAATTATTGGCCTACATCTAAAAACACATTAGGATTAACCGATTCACCATAAATTGGTTTTAAGGTTTCATCATAAATTTTCTTAATTTCACCGCTTGTTCTTAACTGCTTAATTTCAGTATTGAGCCAATTCAATAATTGGATATTGCCCTTTTTCACTGCTGGGGCAATAAACTCTTGATCACCAATAGACTGGATACCCGCCACATAACTTGGGTTCTTCGCGGCCCACGCCAAAGCATAAGTACTATCTTGTGAAATTGCGTCGCCACGACCGTCGGTCAAGGCTTTGAACGCATCGGAGTTTCTTTCAAACTTCAGTAAATTCACTTTCGGATAGTGCTTAGTAAAATAGGTATCTGAACTGGTGCCTTTATTTACAATTAACGTTTTACCTTCTAATTGAGCAATATCGGTAATCGGCTTGGCTTTAGGCGAGACAATCCCGAAAGCACCTTTTAAATAAGGCTCGGCAAAATCTACAACTTCCTTACGTTCAGGCGTTACTGTAAATGTCGCAAATACAACATCAGCACGGTTTGATTTTAAAAACTCCACCCGATTTGAAGCTTCCGTCACAATAAATTCAACTTTCTTTTCATCGCCGAGCAGATCTTTAGTGACTCGTTTTGCTAAGGCCACATCAAAGCCCTGATTATTGCCAGCACTGTCTACATAACCAAAAGGCGGATCGTCAGCAAAAACGGCAACTCGTAACACCCCATTCTTTTTGACTTGCTCTAAAGACTGGTCTTCTTGAGTATTATTTGCTTGCTCAGTTGATGGCGTTTTACTACATGCCGTTAATAACACCCCAGCAACAGCAATACTGCTTAATATTTTTATTGAATTACGTTTAAACATTCACTTCCTCATGATTCAAATAATAAAAAACTTAATACGACAAAATATTTAAAAAGGTTTTAGCTCGTTCTGTTTTCGGCTGTTGAAAAAACTCTTCAGGTGGCGCCTGTTCAATAATTTTGCCCTTATCCATAAAAATAATGCGGTCGGCAACCTTACGGGCAAAGGACATTTCATGAGTCACAATCAACATGGTCATTCCTTCATTCGCTAATTTGAGTACTACATCAAGCACCTCTCTGACCATTTCCGGATCAAGCGCAGCTGTAATTTCATCGAGCAAAATGACTTTAGGTTGCATGACCAGTGAACGGACAATGGCGATACGCTGCTTTTGTCCACCGGAAAGTTGTCGCGGATAATCGAGTTTTCGTTCAAAGAGTCCTACTCGCTTTAACAACTCATCTGCAACTTGTTCAGCTTCATCACGGCGGCGTTTTTGCACTTTAAGTGGTCCAAGTAAAATATTGTCAATGACATTCATATGCCCAAATAGCTCATAGTTTTGAAAAACCATGCCAATTTTTTGACGAGCATTAGTCCAGTCAACATCTTTACCCAACACACCCGAACCTGTTAATCGGATCTCACCACCTTGAATCGGTTCTAAACCATTAATACAGCGCAGTAAGGTACTTTTACCGCAGCCCGATGGGCCTAAAATAACAACCACCTCTCCTTGTTCTACATCTAGATCAATGCCCTGTAAAATATGACTTTGTGCAAATGATTTCTGTAATTGTTGTATCGATAACAAAGGCATAATTACTCCCAGACCTTTTCTAGATGTGCCGCCAAACGAGATAAGGGATAGCAAATCAGAAAATACAAAATAAAAATAAAGCCATAAATCCAAAGAGAAGCGCTCGGCACAGTCAGAAGCGAATTTTCAATAATTTGCTGGCCCACTTTAATGACCTCAACCACCCCAATCAGAACTGCCAAAGAGCTTGTTTTCACCATTCGGGTAAATAAATTAATCGCGCCTGGTGTTACACGTTTTAGACTTTGTGGGAAAATAACGTAGGCCAATGCTTGAACATGAGTCAGACCGAGCGCATAGGCAGAATCGCGTTGATGCTGATCGATCGAGGTAATGGCTGCACGGACCAAATCGCCCATTTCAGCCGTACCCCATAAAACAAACACCACAACACAAACCCACATTGCAGAAAACTGCCAGTTAAACCATGTCGCAAAGCCGAAATAAAAAACAAAAAGCAAAACTAAAATTGGAATGATTCGAATCGCTTCTAAATACAGGCGGCACAGCGCTTTCACGACTATGTTTTTAGAAGTCATAATGACACCTAAAACCGTGCCTAAAATTGCAGAAAAAAATACCGAAATAAACGCAATTTTTGCGGTTGCCCAGAGTCCCCACATTAAACGTTCGAGATGACTCGCCTGAAATAAATAATCAAGTTCCATGGCTCACCTTCCGGCTTCTGTGTTCCAAATAACTGGTTAAAATAGACACGGGCAATAAAATAATCAGATAAGCCATGATTAATAAGAACAGAGCTTCTGTTGTTTTATAATCCATGCCAATTAAGTCTTTGGTGACAAAAAGCAGCTCAACGACAGCAATCGCACTCACCACAGAACTTTCTTTAATGAGAAATAGACAATTTGCTCCAATTGCTGGAATTGAAATAGCAAGCGCTTGAGGAAAAATGACATATCTAAAAATTTGAATCGGTTGCAGACCAATACTTTTTGCAGAATCAATCTGCCCTTTTGCAACAGATTGTAGACCCGCTCGAAAAGCTTCCGCCATATAGCTTCCACCTAAAAAGGTCAGTCCGATCACACCACAGGCAAAACCATCGATTTTGATACCGAGTTTTGGCAAACCGTAATACAAAAAGAATAGTTGAATTAATAAAGGGGTATTTCGAGATAACTCGATATAGAACTGGGCAATTCTATTGAGTACCCGCACGCGATATGTGATTAAAAATGCTGCAAATCAGCCCTACAATAATGGCCAGAATAATACTGATGATTGAAATTTTCAGCGTGGTCAAAAGTTGCGGAGAAAAAATTGCGGCAACACACTATGGATATACTGCCAGTTCAAGGAAAATTCCAAAAAATAATATTAAAACGTTATAAATATTTAGCTTTAGTCAGCCATTAAATATTTGTGTAACGAGTTTATTTTTTTCCCAATTGGTCTAAAACCATTTTTATTAGATAAGCTTTTCTATAACTTTGATAAATTCGATTTGGCAATCGAAAGCATTCAAATCAGTTGAATACAACCGCTTAAAACATGTTCATCACAGTCCATATATAATAAAAACCAATAAAAAAATCGGACACCAACGCCCGATTTTTATGAAACAACTTTCAGTCTATTGCTTATTTTCTAAGGACATCACCAATGCTTGGATCTTTATCAAATACCGATTTTGCATAAGGGCAAAGCGGAATCACTTTCACTTCTTTTTCACGAACAAAAGCAACTAAAGCATCAAGTAATTGTCGACCTACACCTTGTCCCCGATAATTTTCATTCACATCTGTGGCATCAATAATCAGCATATTATCGCCGGCCCATGTATAAGTCATTTCACCTGCAACGGTTTCACCATCAAGTAAACTAAAGCTACCGTGTTTTGTATCATCTTTTTGTTGAATATTCACAATAAATTCCTCTTCTTACGACTCATATTTATTTAAAAAATGACTTTGTATATCTTGAACTATAAGAACAAATCTAAGTGTAAAAAAATAAGCCTGTTTTTAGTCAGCGAGTCTGTATGCTTTTTAAAGTAACAATTCATGCATAAAACTCATAATTCTATTCGTAATTCTACGTCTAATCCTTTCAAATTCTTACTGATAAGCTCTGCAACCAGATTTGTTCATTTCTTTTATGAACATTTAACGGTTTTAAAGTCGGAACTTTTATGTCTTCTTTTCATCAAATTGAGCAAGATACACATGAAAATAGCACACCAGCATGGGGTGCTGTATTTGTAATGTCACTATGCTGTGCAGTATTAATTGCCTCAGAATTCATGCCCGTAAGTTTACTCACACCAATCTCTTCAGATTTAAATATGAGTGAAGGCCAAGTCGGTCAGGCGATCGCAATTTCAGGCATTTTTGCTGTGGTAACCAGCTTAACTATTAGCCGTGTATTTAAGACATGGGATCGCCGTCATATCATGCTGTTACTTACCTTACTCATGATCGTTTCTGGCATGCTGATTACATTTGCTCACTCTGCTGGTTTATTCATGGTGGGCCGTGCAATTTTAGGTGTAGTGATTGGTGGTTTTTGGGCCATGTCGACTTCGATTGTGATGAGACTTGTTCCACCTCTGTCAGTACCTAAAGCACTCGGTCTGTTAAATGGTGGCAATGCTCTAGCAACCACAATAGCCGCACCTTTAGGAAGCTTTTTAGGTTCAATTATTGGCTGGCGTGGCGCTTTTTTCTGTATCGTTCCTATCGCGATTATTGCGCTTGTATGGCAATTTAAAAGTATGCCCGCTCTTCCAGCAATGATGTCTGTTGAAAAGTCACAAAATCCATTTGGACTACTGAAACGTCCGATTGTGTTTTATGGCATGACAGGGATTTTATTGTTATTTATGGGGCAATTTGCGCTATTTACCTACTTACGCCCATTTCTAGAAACCGTCAGTCATGTCGATGCGGCCATGTTATCCATTTTATTACTCATATTAGGTATCGCGGGTTTAGCTGGCACATTCGTGATTAGTTTTATTCTTCATCAACATGTCTATCGCTACCTCATCCTTATTCCTTTAATGATGGCAAGCATTGCTTATGCCTTCGTGCTTGGTGGTCAGCACTTGTGGTTGGTTGCAATATTAATGGGTTTATGGGGTTTTATTGGAACTTCGGCACCTGTCGCATGGAACACATGGCTTGCACAGACGTTGCATCAAGATACTGAGGTTGGTGGCGGTTTGATGGTTGCGATTATCCAATTTTCAATTACTTTAGGTGCAACTTTAGGCGGCTTGCTATATGACTCACAAGGCTATAGTGCTACGTTTTATATGAGCGCTATTGTGTTGTTATTGGGTGCTATTACTGCTTTTATTACTTGGCGAAGTGCTACTCACGCAACACATCAATAACCAACCTTAATGCAGGCGAAAGCTGTCTACGATGTGGATAGTACAGGTGGTATCCAGGAAACTGGATACTGTACTCTTCCAATACCTGAACAAGTTTGCCTTGATCGAGATCTTGTTGGATCAGCTCTTGCGGAATGTAAGCCAATCCAAATCCCGCTCTAACCGCCTCGACAATATCGTAGCTTTCATTAAATATCCATTGTCCTTGAATTTTGATTTTTGTTTCTTGCCCATCCTTCAAAAACTCCCATGCATACACACTGCCTTGGGTTGTTAAACGAAAGCCAATACATTGATGATTAACTAAATCTTTGGGGGTTGCAGGAATTCCATATTTCTCAAAATATTGTGGCGTTGCAATCACCGCCATTTTGACATCTGCGCTAATACGTACCGCAATCATGCCATCTGATACACGACTTCCAAAGCGAACTCCTGCATCAAATCGCTCTGCAACAATATCCACCATACCGCTATTGGCAGCTAGCTCAACTTGTACATCAGGATAATCACCAGCAATCTTTTCAAGTTTTGGAATCAGCACTTCCCGTATCGCATGGCTACTGGCATTAATACGAACCGTACCAGCGGGCTGATCCCGAAATGATGTTAAAAGCGATAATTCATTATCAATCTGGTCAAAGCTGGCGCTAATGGTTTGCTTTAATCTTTCACCTGCTGCTGTTGGTGAAACACTGCGTGTAGTTCGAGTTAAAAGCAACATGCCTAAACGCTCTTCTAAACCGCGAATGGTATGGCTTAGTGCAGACTGCGAAATTCCCATTTTTCCTGCGGCCTTCGTAAAACTCCCTTCTCGAGCCACCAATTAAAAAAGCATAAAGATCATTATAGTTTTCTTTGTTTATCATCTGCTTTTGTCTCTTTTCAAGGTTTGTTTAATTATAAATGATAAAACTATTCATGAATATTGCTCATAAGTCCATGTTTGTTTTTTAGACTAATTATTATAAAGAAGATTCATTAAACTCTATATCAAGCAGTGAGCATCAAGATTTAGATGATCTCAAGCATAAAAAGTACCTGATTTTATTATTATCAAAAATTAATAAATTCAGCTCATACCTTTACGCTAGAAATTGAATAACTTCTCTGCATTTAAGTGCGCTCTCTTAAAGACATGAGGTTCTTCGATATGGCTAATCAGAAGTTTTTTCTCGCTTTACTCAGCATCTTTTTCTCGTTTTCAACCATATCTATCTCTTATGCCACAAGGCCTACGGGCAACAATCAACAAAGGTTATCGATGATGAAAATCCGTATTGATATTGAGGGATCAAAGCAATCGCTATTTGCAACATTACCCATGACACCGACTGTTCAAGATTTTGCCAAGCAGCTTCCGTTGAAATTAACCCTTAAAGATTATGACTCTACTGAAAAAATAGCCAACCTACCCACCAAGCTAACTACACAGAATGCACCCAATGGCTATGCAGGAAAAGCTGGTGATCTTACCTATTATGCTCCCTGGGGCAATCTGGCTTTTTTCTATAAAGACTCAACTGTTGGGTACGCAAATGGTCTTATTTTGCTTGGGAAACTTGAGGCTATTCCCCAAGAGTTCAAGCAAAAACAACCCATCAAAATTTCAATTTCCCAAATGAAATAAGCATGAGCAAATTCACCCATTCAAATTATTTAAATTGAGGTATCCATGACTACATCTCCCCTATTTAAAAAGCTTAAAACCCATACAGCGGCTGCAATTTGTGCAGCAACTATTGGATTATTTTCTTCAACTTCAGCTATGGCGGCCGATATGTCTAATGGCGCAAATAACTTTTATCAAAGTCAGCAAGTGACTATTCAGAAAGTCACTTTTAAAAATCAATTACAACATGGATATCGTCGGTAATCTGATTATTCCCAAGAACTTAAATAAAAAACTAAAAGCCCCCGCTATTGTAATTGGTCACCCAATGGGAGCCGTGAAAGAACAAAGCTCTATGCTTTATGCGCAGAAACTGGCTGAACAAGGTTTTGTAACATTGGCGATTGATCAATCATTTTGGGGTGAAAGCGCGGGCCAACCCAGAAATGTAGTTGCACCTGACATTTACGCAGAAGCATTTAGTGCGGCTGTAGATTATTTAGGAACACAATCCTTTATTAACCGTGAACGTATTGGCGTACTCGGCATTTGCGGAAGTGGAAGTTTTGTTATTAGCGCAGCAAAAATTGACCCTCGTATGAAGGCCATTGCCACTGTCAGCATGTATGATATGGGAGCTGCAAACCGTAATGGCTTACGTCACTCACAAACCTTAGAGCAAAGAAAGCAAATTATTGCTGAAGCCGCTGAACAACGTTATGTTGAATTTAAAGGTGGTGAAACAAAATATACCAGTGGAACTACGCATGAATTAACGGCAGATACACATCCAATCCAACGTGAATTTTATGACTTTTATCGCACCCCACGCGGAGAATATACGCCGAAAAGTTCATCAAAAGACCTTACAACGCATCCAACACTGACAAGTAATGTCAAATTTTTAAACTTCTATCCATTTAACGATATCGAAACCATCTCACCACGCCCAATGCTATTTATTACAGGTGATCAGGCTCATTCAAAAGAGTTTAGTGAAGAAGCTTATAAACTCGCAGGCCAACCTAAAGAACTTTACTATGTTAAAGGTGCGGGACATGTTGATTTATACGATCGAGTCAATCTTATTCCATTTGATAAATTGACCAGTTTCTTTAAACAAAACTTAAAGTAATAGCGATGATAGAGGCTCAATAAGGGCCTCTATTTATTTAATGAAACTCTTGCACCAGACTATTAATATGCGCCACTGCCGCAGTTCGATTTTCAACACAAAGCTTTTCAAAAACATGTTCTAAATGTTTGTTTACCGTCCGCGGGCTCAGCTCCAAAATTTCCGCAATATCTTTATTGGTTTTCCCTAACAATAACCAGTGCATGACTTCTGCTTCACGCTGAGTCAACTGTGGGCAATATTTTAAAATGTCAGTGACGTCTAATGCAGGCGTAGAAGTCTTAATCTGTATCAGATAATTTTTCGCCACACTTGTGCCAGATTGCCACGGCGTTAATAGTAAAAGCTGTAATTGCTGAGATGGCGTTGAATAAGAACAGCTGGTTAATTTTTTAGAGTCTTTTTCATGTTCTAAGTCTGAAAACCAAGCTTTTAAACCTGCCTCAAAACTCTCTAGTTCAGGCAAATATTGATTCAATAAATCACTGGCTTTTTGGGTTTTCCAAACAATTTTTCCTTGAACATCTAGTGCAAGAATGGCTGTTTCAGTTGCATCAATGACCTGTTTTTGTTGCTGCAATAGTTTGGCATGTGCCAAATGCGTTTTCACTCTTGCCAGTACTTCTTCAATATTCAGTGGCTTTGTTACGTAGTCCACCCCACCGACCTGAAAACCACGCACAATATGTTCTGTTTCGGATAAGCCTGTCATAAAAATGACGGGAATAAACTGAGTAATTGGACTCGCTTTAAGCTGTATACAACTTTCAAAGCCGTCCATATGTGGCATATTGCCATCGAGCAAAATCATATCCGGCAAGCATCGATGTGCAATTTCAATTGCGCTTAATCCATCTGTCGTAACAAGCACGCGATACCCTGCCTGATCCAGACTTTCATGTAACAACCCCAGATTTTCCGGTACATCATCCACAATCAGAATAACAGCCTGCTCAGTTGTTGAAGCCTGCTGAAAAGAAACATGTTGCGTACTCATTGCTTATCCTGAATTAATCGTTGGGCCTGTTTTAAATCAAATTTTTGAATAGCCTGTTCAAGCTGTTCCCATAACTCGTCATGCTCCGGAAAATTTTGACAACAATGCGTTAAAGTCTGTTGAATACCTCGAATATAGCCTTGTCCAATCAATTCATCTAGTTGCTGCAAGGCTTGAGTTAAATCTTGTGGGCCATTATTTTCTGGTTGTCTTGTTGGTATATGAGCAATGGCTTGCTCTTGTTTAAACACATTTACATGAAGTGCTTGAACCACATTATTTTCTTCGGTTAATGTTGACTTAGAATCAGCCCACACCAGCCCCAACTTATCTCCAATTTTACTGAGCAACAAATTGAGGTCGATTGGTTTTAGCATAAAGTCTTCACTTAACACCGCATCTTGTGGATTGACTTCACGTTCGCCTGCATTGGCCGAAATAATTAAGATGGGCACATTGGTAATATTATTCTGGCGCAATAACCGCGCAGTTTCCCACCCGCCCATCAAGGGCATATTCAAATCCATTAAAATCAGGTTAGGCTGAAACATAGGAACCCGTCTTAAACAATCAATGCCCGACTCGGCTTCTTCAATAATGAAACCCAAAGGTTTTAGAAAATTAGCAACTAAACCTCGATCCACAGCTTCATTATCGACAACCAAAATTCGTTTTCGCTCACCTTTATAGCCCGTAATCTGGTTGGAATAAACATTAGAAATTGGATGAACCACCTCTTTTGAAGGCAAATAAAACTTAATCTTAAACTGTGAACCCTCATTAAGCTGGCTACTCACAGATAGCTGCCCGCCAAGTAAATCGACCAATAATTTTACAATCGGTAGTCCAAGCCCTGTTCCAGTAAATCCACCCTGAACCACATTACTGCCTCGTTCAAACGGATTAAATATCCGCTCTAAATCCGCTTCGGCAATACCGCAACCTGTATCTCTAATTTCAAAATAAGCCGTTTGAAAACGGTACTCGACTTTCAAAGTAATTGTGCCGCTCGTCGTAAACTTTAAAGCATTGCCCAATAAATTGATGAGCACTTGCTCTAAGCGTTTTTTGTCGGTACGAACATAGTGCGGCAGGTTATCTCCAATTTCATAGATAAACTGCAAATTCTTCTGTTCAAACTGTGGCTGAAACATTTGAATAATTTGTTCTATAAAATTTGGGAAGTGAACATCCACCACATTTAAAGAAATTTTGCCTGTCTCAATTCGTGCTAAATCCAGTAAACCGTCAATCAGTGAAGTTAAATGCTGCCCACTACGGCTAATCACCCCAAGCGCCATTTTGCCTTGTTCCGAAAGCTGCTCTTGTTTTTGAAGCAATTGGCTATAGCCCAAAATACTATTTAGAGGTGTTCGTAGTTCGTGGCTAATTCCAATGACATAACGACTTTTTGCATCATTTGCCCGTTCTGCTGAAATTCTAGCATCTTGCAGGTCTTTCGAAGTGACTTCATGCGCAGCAATTTCATCAATCAATAATGCTGTTTGTTGATGTGTTTCAATTTCAGCATTACGGCGGCTTTCATCGTTTAGCACTAACCACCATGCCGCAACGCTCATTAATAAAAATAAGATGGTATAAATTTTGACAAATAGCGTAAATAGCTGAGGAACTCCTTCAGCATTAATCGTTTCTAAATAAGCTTTTTCTTGGATATAAACCAGACTTAAACTCACTGCCAGAACAATAGACAACCCCAGAGTCAGTAATAAATACAAACTAACCCGACTATTTAAACGGCTAGCCCAACGTTCTGGTAAATAGTGCCAGATGGCTTTTTTGAGCTGTACTGACCAACGTGCATCGGGTTTACATAAATCGTGGCAGCGTGCTTCAAGTGAACAGCATAGAGAGCAAATCGTACCGTTATAGGCTGGGCAGCCTGCCATATCAGCAAGTTCATAGTCCCTTTCACATACCACACAGTTTGCAACCGAAGTTGCCTGAATTTTTTCAGGCTGGCGTGCAATGTAATATTTGCCTTTGGTTAAGTAAGCAATGATAGGAACACATAACATCGCACTTCCCAGCGCAATAAAACTCGCCAAGCCTTTCGCCATTAATCCGAAAAAGCCCAAATAGCTAAGCATCGATAACACTGAAGCAATCAGTAAGGCACCCACACCTACGGGGTTAATGTCATATAAATAAGCACGGCGAAATTCAATTCCTTTCGGACTTAAACCCAAAGGTTTACAAATAATTAAATCGGCAACAACAGCACCAATCCATGCCAAAGCGACATTGCTATATAGCCCCAAAATACGCTCTACCGCATGGCTAATGCCCATTTCCATCAAGATAATGGCAATGAAAACGTTAAAAAGAAGCCAGACAATTCGCCCCGGATGGCTATGAGTCAAACGGGCAAAAAAGTTTGACCATGCCAATGAGCCCGCATAGGCATTGGTCATATTAATTTTAATTTGTGCCAAACAGACCAGTGCTAATGTGAGAATTAAAGCAAGCTGAGGATTTGGAATAAATTGTTGATAGGCAACCCAATACAGATATGTCGGATTGTCTAGTTCAGAGACAGGAATTAACAGCTGAAAGGCTAAAACCATCAGCAACATGCCCATCAAAACTTTGAGAAAACCAAAAATAATCCAAGATGGACCACCTAAAAAAACAGCAAAACGCCATGCAGTTCTATTTTTTTCCTGTTGTGGTAAAAAACGTAAATAGTCAGCTTGCTCACCAATTTGGATCACAAATGAAAAAATAAAGGGTGCACGCCGCACCAAAGTAATACAGATTAAAATCGGTCGAGTTTGAAACCGCACCAACAAAATGCAGACTACTACTTAAAATTTGTGGCTGTTTCCAAAGTACAAAAAACCACGGCAACAACAGCAACAAGAGCCAGATTGGCTGAGTGATTGCCTGAACTTTATTAATAAAACCAATACCTTTGACCACTAAAGGTAAAATCACCAATGCAGAAATCAAGTAACCAACAACTTGTGGAATGCCAAGGGCAAGCTCAAGTGCCATCGCCATAATTGCGGCTTCAAAAGCAAGCAAAATAAAGGTAAAGCTGGCATAAATCAGAGAAGTAATGGTCGAGCCGATGTAGCCAAAACCTGCACCACGAGTAAGCAAATCAACATCTACATTATATTTTGCAGCGTAGTAACTAATCGGCCAACTGGTTAAAAATATGATGGTACATACGACAATTGCTGCCCATACTGCATTGCTAAAGCCATACTGCCAAAGCATGGTCGCCCCGATGGCTTCCATAGCCAAAAAGCTAACGGTCGAAATTGCTGTATTGGTAACGGTCCAAGGTGACCATTTACGTACTGAGGTGGGTGCATAGCGGAGTGCATAATCTTCGATACTTTCATCTGCCACCCAAATATTATATTCACGGCGCGTTTTGATCACACGTTGGGGCGCTTGTTGAGGGCGTGAAGAATCTGGCATAACACTCATGTTTGGCATGTGGCTGCATTAAACCCAGCAATCCTTATGCCAAAAGTCATTTATCATGGTGATTTTCTCGAATACGCACATATACGCAAAATAACGTATTTTCAATTTTCCCCAAAAATCACACACTCAAATTCATCAAAAAACAATGATCAATATTTGTGTTGATTGACCGAAAATGATTGGGAGATTGATGTTATGAGTGTATCTGAACATCCAAATCTGGACACTGTGCAAGGTACAGATTCACAAAAAGCAGTGAATGAAACCTTAGAAGATTATACTTTACGTTATGCTCCACATAGCTTTCGGCGCTGGAGTCCCAAAGTTGTTGCTATTACTGCACTTGGTGGTATTGCCTATCTT
>Ga0065703_1018753_pt1 | contig 16049 bp, 16 predicted proteins | sample SwiRhicommunBV21_FD_59090 | JGI IMG/M metagenome (GOLD analysis project Ga0065703, IMG submission 59090) | Switchgrass rhizosphere microbial communities from Buena Vista Grasslands Wildlife Area, Michigan, USA - BV2.1 v1 | ecosystem: Host-associated > Plants > Roots > Rhizosphere > Soil ...
CCCTGGGTGGCCAATCGCTGACGCTGTCGCGTACCGAAGTCGGTGATACTGCCGTGATCCGCGCCGGAGATACATTGAACATGCAGGCCGGTAACAATATCGATGTTACCGGGGCGCAGGTTACCTCTGGTGGTGCAATGGATCTGCGGGCGGGTGGCGACATCAACTTGCTTGCCAATAACACTTCTCGCGTCGATAAGTCAGACGGCGGCCGCTGGGGAGGTGGGCTAAAAGAAAGTGAAACCCATGGCAGCCTGGCCACTGAAATCAGCGCGGGTGGGGCGCTAAACGTCAACGCCGGGCAGGATCTGAACCTGGTTGCCAGCCAAATCGGCAGCAAGGGTGATGCGGCATTAACAGCCGGACGTGACATCAATCTGCAAACCGCCGAACAGGGGAGCCGTCAGAAAACCGACGGTAGCGAACACATCAGCAGCGGTGCGACGCGCAGCACCCTCACCAGCGGTGGGGATCTGCAGTTGCAGGCCGGTCGCGATTTGAATTCGCAGGCGGCGGCGCTGGTGGCGGATAACGACGTTGAACTCCGCGCCGGGCGTGACGTTAACCTCAATACTCAACAAAGCCGGGAATATCAGGAAAGCCACGGCGGTCGCCAACAGCGAGTAAACGAGTCCATACGCCAGCAGGGCACTGAAATCGCCAGCGGTGGCGACACGCGCATTCAGGCCGGACGGGACGCGGCCCTTAACGCCACCCAGGCCCAGGCCAGCGGCGACGTGGCGGTGAGTGCCGGGCGTGATATCGCGCTGAACAGCGCCACCGAAAGCGACTATAGCTTCTTTGAAGAGACCAAGGTCAAAAAAGGCCTGATGTCCAAAACCACCACCCATACGGTGGAAGAGGATTACGCCACCCGCGAGAAAGGCGGGCTACTGAGCGGGAACAATGTCTCACTCAATGCCGGTAACGATCTCAAGGTGCAAGGCTCGACGGTGGTCGGCGACGGCAAGGTAAACCTGCAGGCAGGCAATAACGTCGACATTGTGGCAGCCACCGAGGAGCAATCCCGTTATCGGCTGAACGAGAAAAAAACCAGCGGCATGTTCAGCGGCGGTGGCATCGGCGTGACCTTCGGCAGCAAATCTTCACGTCATCAGTTGAACGAAGACGGCACCACCCAAAGCCAGAGCGTCAGCACCATTGGCTCTACCGGCGGCGACGTGAATATCGTGGCCGGCGCCAAGGCGCATATCGGCGGCGCGGACGTGATTGCGGATAAGAACCTGTCGGTGACGGGAGATAGCGTACAAATCGATCCGGGTCAGGATATCCGTCGTCGTGATGAAACCTTTGAACAGAAACAAAGTGGTCTGAGTCTCGCCTTGTCCGGCACGGTTGGCAGCGCCATCAACACGGCGGTAACGACGGCCCAGCAGGCGAAGCAGGAGACTGATGGTCGGTTGGCGGCATTGCAGGGCACCAAAGCAGCCTTATCTGGCGTGCAGGCCGTTCAGGCAGGGCAACTGGCACAAGTCGGCAATACCGATACCGAAGAAGGCAGCATGGTAGGTATCAGTGTCTCGCTGGGGGCACAGAAATCGTCGTCGAAACAGCATCAGGAGCAAACCTCAGCTACTGGCTCGACGCTCAACGCCGGTAATAACTTGCAGGTGACGGCCACCGGCAAGGGTAACTCGGCCGACAGTGGCGATATTGCCGTAGTGGGCAGCCAGCTCAAAGCAGGGGGCGACACCACCCTGAGTGCCGAGCGGGATGTGTTGCTGCTGGGCGCAGCCAATACGCAGAAGACCGAGGGCAGCAACAAGAGCAGCGGCGGCAATATCGGCGTCAGTATTGGCGTAGGGCAACAGACCGGATTGAGCGTGTTCGCCAATGCCAACAAGAGCCAGGGCAGCGAACATGGCGATGGCACGTTTTGGAGTGAAACGACGATAGACAGTGGCGGCAAACTGTCGCTGCATAGCGGTCGGGATACCCTGTTGTCGGGTGCGCAGGCCAGTGGCGAAACGGTGAAGGTGGATGCCGGGCGTAATCTGACGTTGCAAAGCCAGCAGGATAGCGATAACTACGACGCCAAACAGACCAGCGTCAGTGGTGGCGTCAGTGTAGCCATCATCGGTGCCGGTGGCTCTGCCAGCTTGAGCATGAGTCGTGACAAACTGCACAGTAATTATGACAGCGTGCAGGAGCAAACCGGTCTGTTTGCCGGCAAGGGCGGCTATGATGTTAAGGTGGGCGAGCATACGCAGTTAGATGGCGCGGTGATTGCCAGCACGGCTACGGCGGATAAAAACCGCCTTGATACCGGCACCTTGGGCTTCAGTGATATCCATAATCAGGCGGATTTCAAGGCCGAGCATCAGGGGGGCAGCATCAGCAGCGGTGGCCCGGTAGGGGCTGACTTGCTAACCAATCTGGCGGGCGCAGCCCTGTCCGGCGCTGGTAATAAAGGGCATGCAGAAGGCACCACGCAGGCGGCAGTGTCGGGCGGTAGCGTGGTCATTCGGGACCAGGCCAACCAGCAGCAGGACGTTAATCAACTCAGTCGCGATACCGATAACGCCAACGGCAGTATCGGACAGATATTCGACAAGGAGAAAGAGCAGAACCGGCTGAAGCAGGCGCAGCTGATTGGTGAGATAGCCGGGCAGACGATGGATGTTATCCGCACCCAGGGTGATATTAATGGGCTGAAGGCGGCGAAGGATAAGCATCCGGGGCTGGACGCGAAAGCGTTGCGTAAAACGCCGGAATATCAAGCCGAGATGAAGGAATATGGCACCGGCAGCGATATACAAAGAGCCGCACAGGCGGTGACGGGGGCGCTGCAGGCGCTGGCGGGGAACAATCTTGCCGGAGCACTGGCGAGCGGCGCGGCACCGTATCTGGCGAGAGAAATCAAAGCGCGTATCGGTGATGACAACGTGGCCGCCAACGCGATGGCGCATGCGGTGTTGGGTGCGATAACCGCGCAGTTGAACAACCAGTCGGCGGTAGCGGGTGCGGTAGGTGCCGGTGGTGGTGAGCTGGTAGCGCGGGTGATAGTAGAGATAAGGTTCCCGGGCCGTGACATAAGCAGTCTGACAGAAAGCGAGAAACAGCAGGTCAGTGCTTTGAGCCAGCTGGCCGCAGGACTGGCGGGATGTCTCGTCTCGGACAGCAGCGCAGGGGCCGTGACAGGTTCGCAAGCCGCTAAGAATGCGGTGGAGAATAACTTGTTGGGCGGGAATGAGGAAACTCAGACCAAGTTCGTGCAGGAACACGGCAAGAATATTGCGTCTTGCAGCACTGACTCAAGTTCAGCATCCTGCCAGAAAGGTTTGGCGATGAACGATGCGCTGATGGTTGCTTTGCCAGCCGGGCTTGGTGGTGGCGTTCTGGCCGCTGCGACACCGGAGCTAGCGGCAGCAGCCAAGGCGGCGATACAGACCTGTGCGGGTAATGTAGTGCTGTGCCTTAATAATGCTGGTATCCAGATGTCGGAAGCCATCGTGCCGGGTGGTGTAGGTGCCGGTGGTGCGGTGGGTATCGGTAAGACAGCGGCAGAGGCGACAGCCGCTAAAGCTGAGGCTGTGGCGGCTAATGCAGCGAAGAGTCTTCCGTCTGGTTCGGGTCCAAAAATTAATGCAGGAAAATTTGGTCAACTTGAGTTAGATGTACTTTCACAAACCGGCGCTAAAACTGATTCGGCTGTTAAATCGGGAAATTTCACTGTTGCTGGTAGAGCATTGCAAAAACATGGCAGTCGTGAAGGGAGCGCTTTTCCTGTTGCTAAGGGCACACCAGCTCAGATGAATGAACAAGGGCAAAAAATATTGGATGCCATAGTTAAAACTCCAGGGGCGACGGTCAAAGAAGGTAACCGCTTTGGTGGTTTTGATGTTATAGCGTCTGACGGCCGGGGAGCTCGCTTTGACCCTCAGGGTAATTTTCGTGGATTTTTGGAGCCTTAAGAATGAATAATAAACATCAATTAAAAATTATTGTGGCTAGTGATGTTGATTATGAAAAATTAATAGCTGAAATCTACTGTGATGAAGAGTTTATCGCGCTTTTACAGCAAGAGGACGGTGACAATAACATTAAAGTTGAATTTTCACCGAATATTGGGGTGGTAGATTTTGATTGGCTTCAACAAGCATTATTTGAAGCCAGAAGAACCTTACTGAATAAGTAATCGCACAACCCTGACCGCTTCGGGGACGTGTTTCTACGCCCTAAATCCTCGCACTTCACGCCGCTACGGTGCAGCGTTGGTAGAATTGCGTAGCGGGCTGAAAAATCGCGTCTGGGATAAAAGTTGATGGTGCCTGATAGTATAGGTAGAAATGGTCTTTAACCTACTGACTGAACAGGGAAAATCGAGATCGCCGCCGAACTGTACATCGGAACGAGTTGTTGTGGAGAATAACTTGCTAAGTGCCAATTATTTCGGTAAAGGCATGGCGGATTACGACCAATCAGTACAGTCCTACGCGCAATATGCTCAGGAAAAGAACCTACCACCGGAGCAGGTACAAGCCGACCTTGCTCGAATGGTAAAAGGTGATCTGCCAGAAGGCGCGGATATAATCAAAGTCATCCTGAGTAATAACCCTGCCAGTGATACCGTAATGGCATTGCTGACGGCGGAAGAAGCGAAGGATTATGCGCTGGCGCTCCTGACGTCGATCCCGGCAGAAAAAGCGTTGTCTCTCTTGAGCAAAGGCGCGAACGTTATCAGCAATAAGATGCTGATCAGCGCGGCGGAGAAGATATCGATCGCGAAGCCGGGTAAACAATCAGCAATACCAAGGGACCTGAATGAACAAATAGTTTGGAAGCAGGCACAGGAAAACCCGGCAGCAGGTGAAAAGCTGATCGGTATGAATAATGACCATCGTTTTCCTGCAAGTGCAGGATTCCAAAAAATGCTAATGGGGAATCAATCACTGTTCATTATCAATACAACTCTACTACTGGTAAAACCTATGATATAAAAATTGATACTCCTCAAAGGGTTAGCGCTAATTCGGCAGATGTTATCGATAATATTAAAGGGCAGGTTAAATGAAAATAAAAGAGCCAGATGGGACCATCATAAATGTTTTTGGTATTTATTGGTTTGGTGATGAGACATATTTCTATTGACTTCCAAAAAACCATGGTGGTTTTCTAGCATATAGAGCAAACGAAGTGTATATAATTGATCCAGAAATAAACTTCAGCACAATATATTTTGAAAATAATGCTAAGAGTATTCAGCATTGGGCTCTGATAAAAAAACTGCTGGATGATCTTATTGAACGTGATGAAACAGCCTATAACCGCTTCCTTGAGATTCTGAAAGAGGAAGGCCACATAGAACAGGATTTTTATTAACATCTAGTAAGCGAGCTAACCCCGACCATTTGGGCCGGAGTCCTTGCATCTAGGCCCAAAATTCTCCCACTTCTGCAATGAATCGCCGCGGAAGGCAGTATCAGCAGCGGTGGCCCGGTGGGGGCCAATTTGCTGACCAATCTGGCGGGTGCAGCCCTTTCTGGCGCAGGTAATAAAGGGCATGCGGAAGGCACCACGTAGGCGGCAGTGTCGGGCGGTAGCGTGATTATTCGTGAATAGGCCAACCAACGGCAATACCAGCCCGATATTCGACAAAGTGAAAGAGAAGAACTGTGGCAAGGAGTCTATAAACACCTATTTGATAACCTGAAAGTAAAGGGTGTATGGATAGGACTTTTATTATCAAATTAAATTTTCAGGGTTATTTTTGTGAGTGTATTAGTTGTGAAATTGATAAGAGACAGACGTAACTTTAAGTAAGGAGAACTTATAAGTTTTATTATTTTATTTCAATAAGGGAAATTTATGCAATATGGAAATGCAAAATCTGTTTTTTTATTAACTTTTATGTTGTTCGGTTGCGCCAATACAGGGCCGGAAAAACCATTAAGTAAAGTAAGCAATGAGGAAGTTATCAAATTAAAATCAGGTGGTTATGTTAAAACTCAAAGCTTTCAGCTTTTAGAAACTGATTATCAGGCTCCATCAGATACCGTATTGCGAGTCATTACTAAGAGCGATACTTCAAGTGTGATGGCAGCTAAAGTTGCTAGTTTAGTTCTAACAGCTTTATTTGGAGGTAATACGTCACAATCAACGTTTAGTAAACATGAATTAAAAGGGAGTAAAATAAATGCCGTTGGGAATCCATCGGTTGATTATTTCTTGCCTAATGTTAATAGGGTGATAAAAGATAGCCTTTATGTTAAAGATAATGCTGACTACCAAAACTATCCGCTGAGTGTAAGGTATTTGAAATTTTACTTGGTATATACTGAGCTGACCGGAAGTAGTAATTATGAACTTATTTATACGATGAGTGTTTCTACATCAAATCCAGGTAAGTATAAATTTGACTGTTCGTTTACAACGGGTTCCTATCCACTGGATGAGTGGTCATTGAGTGGATACCAGAAAGTGAAGGATATCGTTAAAAGTAAGCTTGATGGATGTATTATTGAGTTTGGCAAAGAAAGCAATTTGAGGTTGTTGGCTTCAGATTTGGAAGCCATGAAAAACGGAAAATCATAAAAATAAATAAAAAGCCAACATGATGTTGGAATATTACTAACAAGGAGCAGTAATGAAAAAAGTTCTGTGTGTTTCCATGGCGAGCAGTATGCTTTTATTAACTGCCTGTTCATCAAATAATAATGTAGAAAAGGTCACCGCCGCTAATGGCAGTAGTATTGGTGTAAAGACTTTCTTTGCTCTACCTGAAAATAATAATAATCAATATGCCGACGCCAAACTACGTATTGTCACTCAGGCCGATACGGGGGTCGGTGTGGGGCTGTCAGTTTTAACCTCTGTACTTGCTGGTGGCCTTTCTGCCAGTACTTTCAGTAAGGATACATTGAAAGGTAGCAGTGTGGATTCTTTGCCGGAACCGACCAAAAGTTATCTGGTGCCTAAAGCCAAGGTGGTTATCGCCGAATGGTTGCAAAAGAACAGTGCTGGTTACAATTACAAGAATAATTTGAATATCACTCCCGCCAGGTGGTTGCTGGTGTATCAAGAGCTTTCGAAAAGTGACACTCCATTCGAACTGCGCTACGCGGTTACCTTTTATAAACGGCCGGAAGGGGGGGAACATGTTCTCAGCTTTCGACCAGTTCAAGTGCAGCCCAACCCCGCGAACGGCATCGTTGGCGCAGTGGCAAGCCAGTGATTATGCGATGGTGAAGCAGGTCACCACGGAATATATGGATAACTGCCTTAGCCAGTTGGATGGGCAATTAACTGCATTACTAAAACGCTAGTTTATCCCCCTCGATAAACCCAGGCCAGGCAGCTATCCAAACACCCCCCGGCCCACCGCCTTACTATTACCTGTCCCACAAGCCGCAGCTTAAACCTTCACTTCCCCAATCCTCTCCAGCGCATCCACTATCAAATCCCAAAACTTATCCTGATCCAGCGTCACCGCCACCTGAGTGTGGCAGTCCGGCGGCGGTGCGGCGCGGAAGTCGGCTACCGTCATGCCCAGCGTCAGGGTGCCGGTCAGTTCGATATCCACCGGGACTTTACGCACCGTCATCACTTCGGGGTCGATCACATAGGCCACCGCGCAAGGATCGTGTACCGGCGGGGCGCTAAAGCCCTGCGCCTGTTGATACATCTTGCCAAAGAACTCAAGCAGTTCGCCGACAAACCTGGCTGGTCCGGTTTGGATAGCGGCGATGCGGGCACAGACTTCTGGCGTGGCGAGCGCCTGATGGGTCAGATCCAGCCCGACCATGGTCAGCGGCCACTTTTCATTGAACACGATGTGCGCGGCTTCCGGATCGATCTTGATATTAAATTCCGCCACCGCGCTCCAGTTGCCCACGTGGTAGCCGCCGCCCATCAGCACCACTTCTTTCACTCGTTCGGCAATGCGTGGTTCTTTGCGCACCGCCATGGCGATGTTGGTCAGGCCGCCGGTCGGAACCAGCGTCACGCTGCCCGGCGGGTGAGCCATGATGGTATCGATGATCAGATCTACCGCGTGGCAGGGTTCCAGCGTCAGCGTTGGTTCCGGTAATACCGGGCCATCCAGGCCGGATTCGCCATGGATATCGGGTGCGACTTCTATCTGGCGAACCAGCGGCCGTGGGCAGCCAGCGGCAAAGGGTACGCCGGTAATATTGGCGATGCGTGCGACGGCCAGCGCGTTACGGGTGACCTTATCCAGCGTTTGGTTGCCCACCACGGTGGTCACGGCCAGCAGATCGATCTGCGGGTTGCCCCAGGCCAGCAGCATGGCGATCGCATCGTCATGTCCCGGGTCGCAGTCCAGTATGATTTTTTTCATTGTTATTCCTGATGCAGGGAGAGGTCCCCGCAGCATAGCGCACCGATGGTGGGCGAGGTAATGACCGATAATGCTTTTTGCTAACCACATCAAAGCGTTGCTGATTTAGCGATGTAATTAAACGTAAATCCCCCTCGGCGCGCTTTACCCTGGAGTTTACTCCAGGCTTTATTCTATAACCTGGCATAAAGCACAGAGGAGAAGCGCGATGAGCCTGTTGAAAAAACTCTTGGGACAAGGCGATTTTGGCGGTGGGCACCAGCGCTCAGGGTATCGCAGTGGCCACCATGGTAACCGCTATAACCAGCACGGCGAGCAGGGGCCACAATGCCTGCAATGTCAGGCACCTAACAAGCCCGGTGCCCGTTATTTCCACCGTTGTGGACAACCTTTCGAGACGGCGGCGGCACAGTGCAGCGGGTGTTCAGCGCCGTTGTCACCGGGCAGCCGTTTTTGCCAACAATGCGGCAAGGCCGCTAACGGGGGATAGCCATGACAAAACGTGGATGGAGTGTGGCAGTGCTGTTGGCGGTAATGGCGTTATGGACGCTGCTGGCCTGGGGCGTTTCTGGCGTATTGGGCTGGTTGCCCGCGTTAACGGGGCTGGCGCAGAGCGGTTCGGCACAGTTGGCACCGCAGCTTACCGGCTTGCTCAGCCTGGTGCCACAGGCGCTATTGGACACTTGGCTGCCGCAGTTGCAGCAACTGGGGAACTGGCTGGCGGGGTCTTTCCCACTGTTGCTCACCTGGGCGAAGTACGCCGTCTGGTTAATCTGGGGGCTGGGTATGCTGGCAATACTGGTGCTTGGCGCTTTGGCGCGTCGTGTATTGCTCAGCGGTAGCCCTGATAGACTTCCCCCACGCGCTTAAAGTACTCGGTCAGGTAGTTGATGCACACCTGAACCTTGAGCGGCAGCTTGTCTTTCTCGGTGTACACTGCGTACACCGGGCGAGGATCCGAATGGTAGTTTTTGAACAGGATCTCGATCTCTCCGCGTTTGATCTCCTCGATCACCCACATCAGCGGTGCATAGGCGATACCGGCCCCGGCTTTCAGCCAGCGGATCATGGTCTGTGAATCGTTGGTGACGAAGCGTCCCTGCGGCGAGATGCGCGTGCTGATGCCTTCCGGTGCGATCAGCTCGAACTCGCTGTCTGGTCGCACGCTGTATTCCAGCCAGGAAAAATTGACCATATCGCTTGGTTTTAGTGGCGTGCCGTGTTGGCTGAGATAGCTTTTGGCGGCGCACACTACCATCGGCATTGAACCCAGGCGTTTGGAGAACAGGCTGGAATCCTGCAGCGCGCCGGTGCGGATCACTACATCCAGCCCGTCGGCGATCAGATCCGGTGCCGGGATACCGGTTACCAGGTTCACCGTCAGGCCGGGGTACTCTTTGAGCATATCTGCGGTCATGGTTGCCAGCACGTTTTGTGCCATGGTGGATGAGCTACCAATGCGCAGCGTGCCGGTCGGCGTATTGTTAAACGCGTACAGCTGCTCATGCACTTCGCTGACTTCCAGCAGCATGCGGCGACAGCCCTGATAATAGATTTTTCCGGCCTCCGTCAGGCCAATGCTGCGCGTGCTGCGGTTGAGCAGCTTGACCTGCAGCTCATTCTCCAGTTTGGAGACGGTCTGGCTGATAGATGAAACGCTCATATCCAACTGGCGCGCTGCCGCAGTAAATGACCCGCATTCAACCACTTTGGCGAATACCGACATCCGTTTTAGTCTTTCCATTATTCACTCTGGCTTAAAAGTGATTTAGATCACAGATTGTTGATGACTTGATAGTAAGCACGCTAATATAAACAGGTCGGGTGAAAAGACCTTACTAACGCGCGAGTGCGATCGGCAGCGCCATAGTGGCCGATCCCTCCGATATCCTCGCAGTCCCTATCGCGGATGTACGCTCCAGAGTTTACTCTTATTTCAGGTTCCTGACCTGTCTGGGCCTGAATTTGTGGTGCGTGTCAGCTAAAATGTAAAGAGAATGTGAATGGATAGAGTTCTTAACGCCCGGTGCAGTGAACAATAAGGAAAAATTGATGAGTTTGCTTCCGGTTATGGTCATTTTCGGACTGTCGTTTCCCCCGATATTTTTTGAGTTGCTGCTCTCGCTGGCGCTGTTTTTTTTGCTGCGCCGCCTGCTGCAACCCACCGGGATTTACGATTTTGTCTGGCATCCAGCGCTGTTTAATACTGCGCTGTACTGCTGTTTGTTCTATCTGATTACCTGTCTTTTCGTTTGAGGTCGCTGTGAAAAATTTTTCAATAAAAATAACCCGAATCGCGATCACTCTGATTCTGGTCCTGCTGGGGATCATAGCCATATTCAAGGCCTGGGTGTTCTACACCGAATCCCCGTGGACGCGTGACGCCAAGTTCACCGCCGACGTGGTGGCGATCGCCCCGGACGTCACCGGTCTGTTGACCGATGTCCCTCTGGTGGATAACCAACTGGTGAAGAAAGGGCAGGTGCTGCTGGTGATTGACCAGCCGCGCTACCAACAGGCCCTGGCGGAAGCCAATGCCGATGTCGCCTACTACCAGACGCTGGCGGCAGAAAAAAGACGTGAAGCCGGCCGCCGTGTGCGCCTCGGCGTGCAGGCGATGTCGCAGGAAGAGATCGACCAGGCGAATAACGTATTGCAAACCGTAGAGCATCAGCTGGCGAAGGCTGTAGCGACCCGTGAACTGGCTAAATTGGATCTGGAACGCACCACGGTACGCGCACCGGCCGATGGCTGGATCACCAACCTGAACGTGCACGCCGGCGAATACATCACCCGGGGTTCAGTCGCCGTGGCGCTGGTGAAGAAAAACAGCTTCTACATTCTGGCCTATCTGGAAGAAACCAAGCTCAATGGCCTGAACAAGGGCGACCGTGCGGAAATCACTCCGCTGGGCAGTAACCGCATCATGCACGGCACCGTCGATAGCGTGGCCGCCGCCGTCAACAACAGCAGCAGCACCGTGAACAGCAAAGGACTGGCATCGATCGACAGCAACCTGGAGTGGGTGCGTCTGGCGCAGCGCGTGCCGGTAAAAATCCTGCTGGACGACAAAGACCAATTGCACCCGTACCCGGCTGGCACCACCGCTACCGTGGTGATCACCGGTAAGAATGACCGCGCTACCGACAGCGGCTCGCCTTTTGTGCGTTTGATGCATCGGCTGCGTGAGTTCGGTTAATGAATAACCCAACCTTTATTCGGCTGAGATTTGCCTTCAAGCTCAGCTTTGCGGTGGTGTTTGCGCTGTTCGTCGGCTTCCATCTCAATCTGGAAACCCCACGCTGGTCGGCGATGACCGCCGCCATCGTGGCCGCCGGTACGGCCTTTGCCGCGGGCGGCGAGCCTTTTTCCGGTGCTATTCGTCATCGCGGTTGGCTGCGTATTATCGGCACATTCATCGGCTGCTTTGTCGGCATAGCGATTATCGTCACTACGGCGCGTGCGCCGGTGGTGATGTTGCTGCTGTGCTGCATCTGGGCCGGCTTCTGCACCTGGATTTCCTCTCTGGTTAAAGTTGAAAACTCCTATGCCTGGGGCCTGGCGGGTTATACCGCGCTAATCATTATTGTCACCGTTGCCAGCAGCGAAGCGCATCTGCTGGAAGCGCCGCAGTTTGCTATTGAGCGCTGCAGCGAGATCGTGCTGGGGATCGTCAGCGCCGTGCTGGCAGACTTGCTGTTCTCGCCGCGTTCAATCAAACAGGATATCGACCGGGCGGTGGATAAACTGCTGGTGGATCAGTACCTGTTGATGCAGATGTGCATCAGCAATGCCGAGAAAGAAGATATCGACCGCGCCTGGAGCAATTTGGTGAAGAGCACCACAGCGCTGAACGGCATGCGCAGCAACCTGATGATGGAGTCATCACGCTGGCAAAAGGCGAATCGCCGCATTCTGGCGCTGCATACGCTTTCGCTGACGTTGATTACCCAGGCCTGTGAGACCTATTTAATCCTGTTGAATCACCCGGATGCGCTGAAAGAAAACGTTCGCGAGTTGCTGATGGTACCGGCCCAAACGCCGCAGGAAATCCATAAACGCATGAAGTTGTTGCGGCAGGTGCTGACCACCAACCGTACCGACGAGACATTAGTGACCATCACCAGTTGGGTGGGGGCGGCCACTCGCTACCTGCTGCTGGCCAAAGGCGTACACACCAACAGCAGTATCAGTTCGGTAGAAGAAGGGGTGTTGAGCAGTGAGGTGGTGGTTAAACCGACCTCGGCGGAAAGACACCACGCAATGATTAATGGTCTGCGCACCTTTGTGGCGACGGCCTTTGGCAGCCTGCTGTGGCTGTGGACCGGCTGGACCTCCGGCAGCGGCTTTATGGTGATCATTGCGGTGATCACCTCCCTGGCGATGCGCACCCCGGCACCGCGCATGGTGGCGATGGACTTTATACTGGGCATGCTGGCGGCGATCCCGGTCGGCTCACTGTACTTTATGGTGATCCTGCCGGCGACTCAGCAAAGTATTTTACTGCTGTGCCTCAGTCTGGGCCTGCTGGCGTTTTTCATCGGTATCGAAGTGCAGAAACGACGGTTGGGCTCGCTTGGCCTGTTGGCGGGGACCATCAATATTCTGGTACTGAGCAACCCGATGGAGTTCAACGTCACGCAGTTCCTCGATGGTGCGCTTGGCCAGTTCCTCGGCAGCTGTGTGGGCCTGATGGTGCTGCTGCTGATCCGCGATAACTCGCGTGAACGTACCGGTCGCACCTTGCTGAACCAGTTTGTCGGCAGCGCGGTATCGGCGCTGACTACCAAGGCCGCACGCCGTCAGCAAAACCACCTGCCGGCGCTGTATCAGCAGTTGAATCAGCTGCTGATGATGTTCCCGAACGATATTGCCAAGTACCGATTGGCGCTGAACCTGATTATCGCTCACCAGCGTATGCAGCGGGCTGAGATCCCGGTTAGCGAGGAGCTTTCGGCTTTCCATAAGCAGATCCGCAGTACCGCCGACCACATGGTCTCGGCGAAGAACGAGGTAAAACGTGCTTATTATTACGATCGGCTGTTGAGTGAAATGAACGATTATCAGCAGAAGCTGGTGGATTATCAGGCCCCGCTCAGCGTTACCGGGCCGGTAAAACGTCTGGCCGACATGCTGTATCGCTATCGCCACGCCCTGATTGACTGATACCTCAAATTTTCTTGCCGGGGCTATACTTGCCTGAGATAGCCCCGTTTCAGAGTTGCACTGAGTGCCTGACCGGCTGCAAAATGGCATGATTAGCTTGAACGGGTGATGCAGGTTGTTCGGCGCGCTTTCCCTGAAGTGAAAACGTTACATGCCAGTCATCTCTGCTTCATCCTTTTCATCTATAAATCCAACCAGCATGGGTGTTGATGCGCCCCTGTCGGCCATAAATCAGGGACAGCAATGAATAAGCGGATCCTAGTGGCGATCGTTATCGCCGTTGTGATAGCCGGCTTTACTGCACTGCGCGGTAACGATCGGGTGATTGCCAACGTACCGGCGGTAGCCGAAGGTCAGAGCATTGACCAACTGACGCAGCAGCAAAGGGTGGTGAGCTATCTGCAGCAGCACCAGCGGCTGCCGGACTATTACATCACCAAGAAGCAGGCGCGTGAACAGGGATGGGATGCACGTAACGGCAATCTGTGTTCGGTGTTGCCGGGCAAAGCGATTGGCGGCGATCGTTTCTCAAACCGTGAGGGGCAACTGCCCACGGCCCGCAGTCGGGTATGGCGTGAGGCGGATATCAATTATCAATGCGGCCGGCGCGGCGCCGATCGTTTGCTGTATTCCAGCGACGGCCTGATTTTTGTCACGCGTGACCATTATAAAAACTTCATTCGGGTGGAGTGAGCTTGATGGCAAAAGTAGAGTTCGATTTTAATCAGATTAACGATTTGCCGGCTTTTTACCGCGACTTCGCGCAAAAGTTTGCGCTGGATGAGGCGTTTGGTGCCAATCTGGATGCGCTGTGGGACGTGGTGACGGTGGACATCGGTTTGCCGGTGGAGATAGAGTTTACCCATCTCAATGCCCGCAGCAAACGTCGCTTTGGCGCGATAATCCTGTTGTTCGAAGAGGCGGAGGAAGAGCTGGAAGGCAGCCTGCGTTTCAATATTCGTGAAAGCAGCGGTGAACCTGCACATCACCGGGGATGAACTGGGTTCATCCCGTGGTGACGGCGGCGATCATTCGGCGGTCTCGGCCAGATCGCGCAGGTACTGGAAGATTTGACGGTAAGCTTTCGGCGGCTTGTTAGCGGCTTTCTCTTTCTGTGCGTTACGCACCAGTGAGCGCAGCTGCTGGCGATCGGCTTCCGGATACAGCGCCAAAATTGGCGGGATCGCGTCGTCACCCTCTTCTACCAGGCGGTCACGTAATGCTTCCAGCTTGTGGAACAGCGAAACCTGTTGGTTATGGCGGTTCTTCAGCTTGTCGAGCGCGGTCTGAATCGGCTCTACGTCGCGGGCGCGCAACATCTTGCCAATCAGTTGCAGCTGACGGCGGCGACCTTCTTTTTTGATTTTCTGCGCCAGATCAATCGCAGCGCGCAAATCTTCATCCAGCGGGATGCGTTCCAGCGCGTTCTTACCCAGCTCGACCAGTTCAACACCCAGGTCTTTTAGCGCTTCGGCATCACGTTTAATTTCACTTTTACTGACCCAGATAATCTCGTCATCTTCCTCGTCAATGTTCTCCGGGACATCGTCGAGCCAGTCTTCAGGCTGTTTGTTCATGGTAGGCTCCGTTAAAAAGAGGCTAATCCTAACAGGTTGTCCAGCAACCCGCCAATTACGCACCAGAGCAGATTGAGTATAGCTGCCGATGCGACGAAAAATCGCCCTTATTAGCGGACAGCCGTTTTGATTTGTTGTTTTTATCAGCATGTGAGTATAAAATTTTATACAAATGGAGGCGGTGCTCATGGATGATGAGAGTGAAAAGGCCATTGACTGGCGTGGATCCTCGTTGGTGGATCTATTAGCGTTTCCGACCGACGCGCGAAAGGCTGCCGGGTTTGAATTGAGTAAAGTACAAAGAGGCGTCGAACCTGGCAGTTGGAAACCCATGAGTGGGTGCGGTGCTGGTGTTTGTGAAATCCGCTTATATGCACTTGCTGGTGCATTCAGAGTGATTTACGTGGCTAAGTTCAAAGAAGTTATTTATGTTTTGCACAGTTTTCAAAAGAAGACAGCTAAAACCAGTCGGCACGATATTCAGATTATCAAAACGCGATATGACGCGGTGATAGAAGAGCGGGGTAAGAAGAAATGACCAAGCCAATTGATACCCATTCCCGGCATGTCACGCCACGAGGCGGCAACGTATTTGCTGATCTTGGGTTTGCCCCCGATGAGGCAGGGCAATTACAGGCGCAATCCAACGCCGAGATTGAACACCTCATTGCGCTTAAAAAACAGCTGATGGGAGAGATAAGTGCCTGGATAGAAGGGGAAGGGTATCGTCAAGAAGAGGCCGCACGTCATTTGCATACTTCCAGACCTCGCGTGTCTGACGTGGTAAATCAGAAAACAGACAAATTTACTCTCGATGCACTGATCAATATGCTCGCCAATATAGGCAAATCAGTAAAGTTGGTGATTGAGTGACAAACTCACCGATTTAGTGTCCTTTCTATGCCCCGCAATTGCTTTATGCGAAATTCCACGCGGTTCCTGTTAGACTCAAAAGTATAAATCTCATGATTTTTGCGCGTGACTCC
>Ga0065703_1000215_pt1 | contig 15938 bp, 10 predicted proteins | sample SwiRhicommunBV21_FD_59090 | JGI IMG/M metagenome (GOLD analysis project Ga0065703, IMG submission 59090) | Switchgrass rhizosphere microbial communities from Buena Vista Grasslands Wildlife Area, Michigan, USA - BV2.1 v1 | ecosystem: Host-associated > Plants > Roots > Rhizosphere > Soil ...
GGTTTTTTATTGATCTTCTCTCATAAAAATATAATATTTTGATTTATAAATACTTTATTATACTTAAGTTGTCTTCTGTCCTATACTAAGAGTAGATCAAAACTATAATTTGAACATGACATGCAAATTCGATTATTTCATCTACAAAATTCACGCTCTCAACGCATTATTTGGTTTTTAGAAGAATTAGGACTCAATTATGAGCTCATTATTAAATATCATTCAGACGTAGACGAAAATAAAAACTCCCCTCACCAATTATCAAAATTTCCTACTATCGAAATCATTGAACAAGGAGAGATTTCAATCTTAGCTGAAACCTCAGCAATCTTAGATTACTTATCTCATTTACATCCCCAATTGGGACAAAACAATTTATTAAGCCAGCATCTCCAAAATTTTTATTATTGGAAAAATTATTGTGAAGCGACATTCATTCCCGATTTGGTACTCAAACAAATCTTTCACCAAATTGCACAACGTACACCTTTTCCAATCCGTTTCGTTCCTAAACTTTTAAAGTATGGATTTGATCAAGGCTATCTCAATCAATCATTACAACAACAAATGAACATGATTGATAAACATTTAGAGCATCACTTATGGTTTGCTGGAGATCAGTTTACTATTGCTGATATTTTGATGTGGTTTCCATTACTGGCTTGCTCACAAAATTACAGTCAGTTTAAACATATACAACGTTATCTTGCCCAAATAGAAAACAGACCTGCCTTTAAGAATGCTTTAATTAAAGGTCAATGGTCTGCTTCTACATTTAACGCTTACTGGACTATTGCATGGTAATTAATTTATGCAGATTTACGTGAATTCACGCGACCTTTTACCACAGCTTTAATATTGCCTTTGGCATAATTAAAAAAGACGACTAGTGGTGAAAGTTTTGGATTTGGCTTTTTGCCTTTACCAATTGTCTTAAATTGAGCGGCATACCAAATAATTTCCATGATTGCCATTTTGTCGACAAAAGGTAGGCCTGTTTTAATTGGTTTTACTGCATAGCGTACGTCCTGCCCTGCAATTAAACGGTCTGTTAAATCAGTCTCAACTGCAAGCGGACGCGCAATACCAATAAAATCACAAGCCCCACTTGCGAGTGCTGCATTCATTCCTTCTACTGTACGGAATCCACCTGTCACCATGAGTTTACATTTAACATGTTGGCGGATCTTTTCAGCAAAATCTAAGAAATAAGCTTCACGCGCAATTGTACTTGTCTTGCGCTTGTCAGCTTTAGCCCCCGCCATGGCAGGTGCTTCATAGGTGCCGCCTGAAATCTCAATTAAATCAATGCCAGCTTCATCTATCGCTTTAAATACTGAAATCACATCTTCTTCAGTAATTCCACCACGTTGGAAATCAGCAGAGTTCAGTTTGACTGAAATAATAAAACTCTCAGAAGTTGCTTCGCGAACAGCCTTATAAACTTCTAATAAAAAACGAGTACGGTTTTCAACTGAACCACCCCACTGGTCTGTACGCTTATTCGTTAAAGGCGATAAGAACTGACTAATCAAATACCCATGCGCACCGTGTAATTGCACCCCTTCAAAACCTGCTTTTTCACAAATACATGCAGCGGTTGCAAATCGATTAATGATATCTAGAATTTCATCATGAGTCAGTTCACGTGGCGTTCCAAACATGGTAGCTAAAGCTGGGCTAAATGGTACTGCTGACGGTGCGACAGTCTCTTTATTTAATCCTTTTGGACACTGACGCCCAGGGTGGGACAATTGGATTAACTGCACCATTCCATATTTTTTACCTAATGCTGCCCACTCTTTTAAGCGCTCTAAATCCCGTTCGGTTTCAATAACAACAACACCGGGTTCATTTTTTGCGCCCACATTGACCATGACATTGCCTGTGATTGCACAGCCAAGCCCACCTTTTGCCCACGCCCCATATAAGCCTAAATGCAAGTCATTTGGTTGACCTTCATAATTTGCAAGCGCCTCACTCATTGCACCTTTAATAATTCGGTTTTTGAATGTGGTATTGCGAATTGTGATGGGTTGAGCAATCTGGTTCATGGTTAACCTCTTTTTAGTTTTTAGAGCAATTACTCTAATTTAAACGAGTTATAGGGCATGTCAAGTCATAATCGATAACTGACAATAGCATATGTCAATTTTAAAGAATATAAAAATATGCAACTTTTTGCATAAAATTAAAAAATAAACTATTCCATTTAAAAACAATTGTTTAATAATTTATTTCAAAAGTTTGCTTTAATTAATTGTCTTGTATATTCAGTCTTAGGCTTAGAAAACAACAGTTCGGTTTTCTGATATTCAACAACTTGTGCATGGCGCAATACCATGACTTTATGGCACAACGATTTGACTATATTTAGATCATGGCTAATAAAGATATAGCTCAAATGTTCAGTTTTCTGTAATTGCCGTAAAAGCTTAATGATGGCTTTTTGTGTAGTTCGGTCTAATGCAGAAGTCGGTTCATCCAAAATTAAAAGTTTAGGTTGAACCACTAAGGCTCTGGCTAAGGCGACACGTTGACGTTGGCCACCTGAAAGTTCATGTGGATAACGGTGCTGAAAATCTTCAGGCAGTTCAACCTTATTAAGCACAGATTTAATTTGATCTTGAATTTGAGTGTTCAATACTTCTTTTACTTTTAAACCTTCAGCGATAATCTGCCCAACCGTCATTCGAGGATTCAAACTACCAAACGGATCTTGGAATACAAGTTGAAAATCAGATCTGGCCAAACGTAAAGCTTTGGGAGCCAACTGATTCAAATCTTGTCCTAAAAAATTAATCCGCCCTTTACTTTTAATGAGCCGCACTAAAGCCAGAGCCAAAGATGACTTTCCAGCGCCACTTTCCCCAACAACCCCAAGTGACTCACCTTGAGCAAGATCAAAGCTCAAACCTTCTATTGCAGTCACATATCCCTGAACGCGATTGAAAATACCTTTTCTAATTGGAAATTTCACGCTAAGTTGTTGAACGGACAAAACATTATTTTCTATTTCAAGAGATGCTGCATTTCCAAAATCATGTTCTAATAATTGCTGTGTATAAGCGGTTTTAGGATTTTCAAAAATCTGGCTAAGCTCACCTTGCTCTACAACACGGCCACTTTGCAATACAGCCACTTCATCGGCATATTGACGTACCAAATTTAAGTCATGGCTAATTAAAATAAGTGCCATTCCATATTTTGATTGTAAAGATTTTAAGAGTTCTAAAATCTGGATCTGTAAAATTACATCAAGTGCTGTAGTCGGCTCATCAGCAATCAAAATCTTGGGTTGCAGTGCCAGTGTCATGGCAATCATGACACGTTGCCTTTGACCGCCAGAAAGCTCGTGTGGGTAGCGTTTTAAAATCTGTTCTGGCTCACTAATTCCGACATCTGTGAGTAACTCAATGACTTGTTGTAGAACATCCTTTTTACTCAAACCTAATAAAACAAGGTTTTCACCTACAATCTTTTCAACCTGATGTAGTGGATTTAAAGCCGTGGCAGGTTCTTGAAAAATCATGGCAATTTGTTGGCCACGGACATTGGATTGAGCTTTTTCATCTAGCTCAAGAATATTTTGGGAACCAATCCAAACGCGACCTGTTATTTCTAATTTTTCTTGTAGTAAGCCCATGATTGCTAAACAGCTAATCGATTTACCTGAACCACTCTCGCCCACAATAGCCAGTGTTTCCCCTTCACTAAGCTGCACATTAAGGTCTTCTAACAAAACCTTTTGATCTAGCGTTTGAATAGAAAGATGTTCAACCTTCAACAATGCAGGAGTAACATTTATATTATTTTCTTGGGTCAAAAGCATCACGAGCAGCCTCCCCAATATAAATTAAAAGTGAAAGAACAATAGCCAGACTAAAAAAACCTGAAATCGCTAGCCATGGTGCATCTAAATTATTTTTACCTTGGAGCAACAACTCCCCTAATGATGCTGCATCGGGTGGTAAACCATAGCCTAAAAAATCAAGAGCAGTTAAGGCACTAATATTAGTTGTTAAAATGAATGGTAATTGGGACAAGCTCGAACTGATTGCATTCGGTAAAATATGCTTAAAAATAACAACGCGATCAGTCACTCCTAACACTTGAGCAGCACGAACATAATCAAGCTGGCGAGCTTTTAAAAATTCTGCCCTGACAATCCCCACTAAAACTGTCCAGCCAAAAAATAACATAATGAAAAATAGCCAATATACATTGGGTACAAACATGCTGACCAAAATCATGACCATAAAAAGCATGGGCAAGCCATTCCAGACTTCAACCAAACGTTGTCCCAATAAATCTACCCAACCGCCATAGTAACCTTGAATGGCACCTACCGTAATTCCAAACAAAGCGGAACAAAAGGTTAAGGCCAAACCAAAAAGTAAAGATACTCTTAAACCATAAAGAATACGGGCAAAAACATCCCTTCCCTGATCATCAGTTCCTAACCAATTCTGCTTGGAGGGTGGTGATGGCACAGGAACTGCTAAATCTAAATTGGGAGTTTGATATGAAAATTGAATGAGCGGCCAGACTGCCCATCCTTGAGCATGAATAAGTTCTTGCACAGCCGGATCTTTATAATCTGCTTCTGTTTCAAACACGCCACCAAACGTCGTTTCTGGATATGTCTTAAACACAGGCAAATAGTAAGAATCTTCATATTTCACCAATAAGGGCTTATCGTTAGCAATCAACTCCGCAGCTAATGACAAAATCAGAATTAGACTAAATAAAATAAAGCTGGCCCAACCTAATTTATGTTGTCTAAAACGTAGTAATCGTGTCCGCACAATCAAAGACATTATTTGCCTCCTTGTGCGTCAAAGTGAACCCGAGGATCAATCCATTGGTACAACACATCACAAATGAGACGTAAGATTAGACTAAATAAAGTAAAGAAAAATAAGACGCCAAAAATAACAGGATAGTCCCGCTGGACAATGGCTTCAAAGCCTAATAAGCCCACACCATCTAAATGAAAAATAATTTCTACAAAGAGATTACCCACAAAGAAAATACCCGCTAGCACTTCTGGCAACCCTGCGAGTACGACTAAAATAGCATTACGAAATACATGCTTATATAAGACTTGCTGGCTATTCAATCCTTTTGCATAAGCAGCTAAAACATAGGGTTTATTGAGTTCTTCTAAAAACGAATATTTGGTTAAATACGTTAAACTGGCAAAACCGCCTAATACCATCGTAATAAGTGGCAAAGTCATATGCCATAAATAGTCGGTAACTTTACCCCAAAGACTGAGTTGATGAAAATTATCTGACACAAGATTTTGTAATGGAAACCATTGAAAATAAGAGCCACCTGCAAAAAAAACCACAAGCAAAATAGCGAATACAAAACTTGGTACAGCATACCCCACCACAAGTACTAACGAAGTGGAGCGATCAAACCATGAACCTTGCTGTCTTGCCTTCTTAATACCAAGCGGAATAGAAATTAAATAAATCAGAAAAGTACTTACCAGCCCAAGCGAAATAGAAACAGGCATTTTGTCCCACAGCAATTGCACGACTGGTTTATCTTTAAAAAAACTCTGTCCAAAATCTAAAGTTAAATAGCCTTTTAACATTAGAAAAAAACGTTCAGGAGCAGAACGATCAAAGCCATACTGCGCCTTAATTTGTTCAACCATTTCAGGGCTTAAACCTTGAGCACCTTGATAATAAGTGTCTGCACTTAATGCACGTCCAATTCCCAAATCACCTTCAGCTTGATGTATTGCTTGCTCAACTGGCCCACCTGGCGCAATTTGCACAACCACAAAGTTAATCAATAAAATGAAAAACAAAGTGGGAATCATTAAAAGAAGTCGCTTGAGAATATATGAACCCATATAACAGGATTTCCTTTATGGCAGGTGCTTTTTATTGTTGATGTAAATATTTGGCAACTTTTTTGGCTTTATTTGCATCACTCCACCAATAATCTATTCCAGACGAAAGTGCTGGTTTAGTTTTAGGTTGTTGATACATATTCCAATAAGCATACCAGTTTTCACCTTTACCATAGGTCGGAATTTGATAATAACCAGCCCTCAGTAATCGATCGAGAATACGAGTATAAATAATCTGTTGTTCACGATTTTTACTGGCAACGAGTTTGGAAATCACTTGATCAATTACGGGGTTGCAAATTCCCGCATAATTGTAATTTCCATCCTGCACTGCGGCGATGCTCCCCCAAAACTGAGTCTGCTCATTGCCCGGATTAAGAGATTGCGGCAAATTCATGGTGGTCATATCAAAGTCATAACGGCGGGTGCGCTCTAAATATTGCGGAGCGTCGACTTGACGTAAATTAACCTGAACACCGAGTTTTTTAAGATTACGGACAAAAGGCATGAGTGTTCGTTGTTTGCCATCTTGTTGAATTAAAAACTCAAGCTGAACTTTCTCCCCTTCAGGCGTCAACAACTGCCCATCTTTAACTTTATAACCAGCCTGTATAAGCAGCTGCCGCGCAATTAATAAATTTTGACGGTTAAATCCACTCGCATCTGACACTGGGTATTTCCAATCTGCTAAAACACCCTTTTGCATTATTGGAGATAACTTAGGCAGCAATGGTTTCAATATTGCTAATTCAGTTTTCCAAGGCTGCCCCGTTGCAGCCAATTCGCTATTTTCAAAATAACTTTGTAGGCGTTGATATTGACCATAAAACAAAGCTTTATTCTGCCATTCAAAGTCATAGGCATAGGTTAAGGCTTGCCTAAAACGAATATCATTTAAGGGTTTTCGTCGTGTGTTAAAGACATAACTTTCAGTGGCGATGAGGTTATGGTGACGGACCTTATATTGAGTAACTAACCCTGCTTTTACGGCTGGAAAGCGATAATCGGTTACCCATTTTTTTGGGTTAGTTTCTTCATGCAAAGTGTATTGCCCAGATTTAAACCCTTCAAAAGCAATATCCCAATTTCGATAATACACATATTTTAAACGATCAAAATTATAGCGCCCCTTATTAATAGGCAAGTCTTTTGCCCAGTAATTCGGATTTCTTTTATAGCTAATGCTTCTACCTGCATCAACTCGTTCAACCACATAAGGTCCCGAGCCAACTATAGGTTGTAGAGTAATTCGGCTAAAATCTCTTTGTTGCCAATCTGCCTTTGAATAAATCGGCAAGGTTGCCAAAATGAAAGGCATTTTAGGATTATGTGTAGACTTAAAATTAAACTTTACTTGATGGGCATTTATTACTTCTGTTTTTGCCAAATCAGCAAGGTACATCTGCAAACCTAAATTGGACTTAGTCTGATATGCATCAAAGCTAAATTTAACATCTGCCGCAGTTACTGGCTGTCCATTACTAAAACGCGCCTTAGGATTTAAATAGAAAGTAACAGACTGCGTTTTTTCTGGATCATAAGTAACTTTCTCTGCCAAAAGAGGATATAAAACCCCGACCTCATCTAGCGATTGTGTCATTAATGTATCAAAAAGATAATTAACGCCTTCTGTAGCATTCCCCTTACCATTCATACTATTGAGGTTATCAAAAGTTCCTTGAGCCGCCTGACTTAACAAACCACCTTTAGGTGCATTAGGGTTTGCATATGGCATAGCCATCATTCCCAAATATTTAGGCTTGGAATGAATCGCTATATATGAGGTGGTTTGCTGTGCAGAAAAAACAGCATGAGAAACGACACTGAGCCCGACTAGCAGGCTCAGTTGAAAATATGATTTATGCATAAGTTACTAATTATTTTATAAATTAGGCACTTTAATGACATCGCCAATGCGAAGCTGAGTAGAAGGTGTCAAATCATTCAGCTCAGCCAAGAAATTGGTTTCTAAACCATATTTGCTGGCAAGGCCAATTAATGTATCTCCACGCTTCACTTTGTATTCCACAACAGTTTTTGGAATCACAATATTTTGACCGCGCTGTAAATTAGCACTCGCTTTTAATGCATTCATTTCAGCAAGTTCACGCACTGAAATACCCGCACGGCTCGCAATACTATTTAAAGACTCACCAGATTTAACAGTATATCTTTCAGTGTTTTTACCAGCCGCAACTGTTTTAGTTGAAGACTTGGTATCAGCTTTGGCTGTCTCTACTGTAGGCACATCACCTGTTAGCTTTAAACGTTGCCCTACACGAACACTACTGTTACGTGAAAGACCATTCAATGCAGCAAGATAATCCAACTGTAAGTGGTAACGGTTAGCAATATTACCTAAGCTATCACCAGATTTGACTGTGTAGGTCTCAGGTGTTTCTTCTTTAGCATTTTTAGAAGGCTTACTTTGTGCTTCTTCAACTGTACCTGTGAGTTTTAAACGTTGGCCCGCACGTAAACCTGCTGTACGAGACATACCATTTAAGTCAGCTAAATAGCTTGTTTGTAAGTTATATTTACTAGCAATAGCATTTAAGCTATCACCCGACTGTACAACGTATTGTTCTGGAACAGTATTAGTAGCAGGCACTTTTAAAGTTTGCCCAAGCTGTACATGACTACTCGCTTTTAAGTTATTTAACTCGGCTAACTCAGCTAGGCTAATTTTTGATTTAGTTGCAATACTCGATAAAGTATCACCACGCTGTACTTTATAGCCTTCTGTTTTATAAGAAACACTTAGCGTCGCTTTCTCAGATTTACTAGCAGTCTTAGTTTCAGCAACTTCATCTACAGAAATATCTTGTGTAGGCACATTAATTTTTTGGCCTACCATCAAGTTACTGCCCGCAGTTAAACCTGGAGTTAATTCAGCAAGTTCCTGATTAGAGAGCGCATAACGATCTGCAATCAATTTAAGGTATTCACCGCGCTTCACAGTATAGCTTTTAGTTGCAATGCGTCGTGCATTTGCTTGAACTACTTTTGGTTCTGCTTTAGCAGTTGAACGGCTATTCTTCGGCTCTTTTAACTGTAGTTTTTGCCCAACAAATAAACCATCACTTACTGATAAATCGTTATATTCGGCTAATTGCTTTACTGACAAATTAAACTGGTTAGCGACACCGCTTAAGCTATCATTGGCTTGAACCACATACACATCTGGTTTAGCCGTACTTTTCGAAGTACTTTGAGTTTCTTGTGGTCTAGCATCATAAAGATAAAGACTAGTTCCTACAAACAAAGTCTTTTCTGGATCAATCTGGTTCCACTTAGCAACATCACGCCAGTTCACACCATTCTTCATGGCAATAACTGCTAAAGTATCGCCTGGTTGAATTGTATAAGTACTACGCTTACCTTTAGGCTGTACAACTACGACATCAGTATCAGTTTTGATATAAGGCTTATCTTTATTACGTTGTCCATCTTCAGAGTTAGCTACAGTCGCATCTTCAGCTAAAGTTTTTGGATAAGCAAAACCTCTACTTACCTCTTTACCTTGTTGCTCTGCAACTGACTGGCTGGTCTGAATTGCGGTTAACCTAATTTTACCATCATAAGGATCGACAATTTCAGTTCCTTGCGGCGCAATTGCTTTTAATTCAGCAACGACTTGATCTTTCTCGGCTTGAGTTGCTTGCGGTTGTAAAGCTTGATCTACAGTTTCTTTTGCGCCTTCAGCACGAACTGCAGCTAAAATCTTTTCACGTTCAGAAGCCGAAATTGGTGGCTCCATCTTAACAGGCTGCTTAATGTTAGCTGCATTTGTCACAGCTACAGGAATACGCGGCGCACTCGGCACATCTGCCGATGCGGCAAAGGCAGCTAACGCATCGGAACCACGTGGTGTAGATTTTGAAGGAGTTGAACTGGTCTTCACTGGTGAAGAAGGTTTAACCGGCTGAACTTGCGTTGTAGGCGTTGTTCTTGTTGTTACTGTAGTAGAAGGATTAACAGTTGTAGGTGTAGACGGTGAAGTTGCATTTGCCCACCAACCTGAGCTACCACCCGTTTTTTTCCCTTTTAATTTATTATCAATTGAAGGACTTAAATCTGCTGGAATCAAAATACGCATTGGACTCGCAGGATCTACCGCTTCACCACGATATCCTGGGTTTAATGCATAAAGTTCTGCACGGCTTAATCCTGCTGTAGAAGCAATTTCATTTAAAGTTAAAGGCGCAGATAAAGTCACTTCACGGAAATGGGGTCTATTTGCAATAGGTGGTAGTTCTACACCATAAGCCTTTGGATTTTTAATAATTTGAGCAACAGCCAAGAAACGTGGAACATAGTTCATTGTTTCTTGAGGGAGTTTTAATGACCAATAATCAGTTGGTAAACCAGCAGCTTGGTTGCGGTTAATCGCCTGCTGAATACGTCCAGGGCCAGCATTATAGGCTGCTAATGCAAGTTCCCAAGAACCAAATTGGTTATAGAGACTTCCTAAAAACTCATAAGCTGCGCGAGTCGACTCAACCACATCACGACGCCCATCATACATACCTGTTTGCTTTAAGCCATAAATACGACCAGTGCTTGGAATGAACTGCCATAGCCCTGCTGCTGCTGCACTACTTGTTGCAGCTGGGTCATAAGAGCTTTCAATTACCGGTAATAATGCGAGTTCTGTCGGTAATCCACGGCGTTCTGCTTCTTTCACAGTATGGTACAAATAACGGCTGGCACGAGCACTTAAACGATCAAGGTAAGGCTGACGAGAAATAAACCAGCTACGCTGAGCTTCAATACGTGAATCCCAGTGATTCAAGTCCATTTTGAAACCAACAGACATACGCTTCCAGACATCGCCATGCTTCAAAATAAGCAGACGATCACCTTCTACAGCACGCATATCGGTTGCTGAAAGTAAGTCTTCCAAAGAGTCAAGACTACTCGCATCTAGATAACCTGCACCACTGACCTGTTTCGATTTAGAGGTTTTTGCAGATTGCGGAGTCGATGAACAGCCTGTTGTAATACCCAACGCAGCTAAAGCAGAGCTAAGTACGGTAATTTTGAACAATGATGCCGCAGATGGCTGCCACACAAATGTGGTTGGTTTATACATAAAAACTTCCAAACAACTCGCGTAATATTTTTTGGGGTTTGGCCACAAACCCTAGGTCTTCGATGCCATTGTATTAAAGCGTGCAAGATAGACAAGGCAATAATTTGATGTCATTTGCATGGAAATGTTACAAGAAATTAAAAAAACCTTGCTTTGTTACGATGGAACCGAACTTTTTGCGTATACAATACACCATATTCAGTTCTTTTTCTTTTAGTTTAGGTTTCGATTTATGTCTCAAACAATCACACTGTATGTTGATGGTGCATGTCGTGGCAATCCGGGTTTAGGTGGTTGGGGCGCATATGTCATTACCGAGCAGGGTGAACATAAATTATTTGGCGGTGAACCGGATACAACCAATAACCGCATGGAGCTCACAGCTGCGATTGAAGGCGTTTCATTTTGCCCAACCGATGCTCATTTAATTATCTGGACAGATTCAAATTATGTGAAGCAAGGGATTACTGAATGGATTCATGGCTGGAAAAAGAAAAACTGGAAGGATGTAAAAAATCCTGACCTTTGGCAAAAATTAGATGCCGTCTGTGCTGGTCGAAATATTGAATGGCATTGGATTAAAGGCCATGCTGGACATGCAGGCAACGAAATGGCCGATGAGCTTGCAAATATCGGAGCTGATCAAACTGCCCTGCAAAAAAAAACAGTTCAAGCGACTGCCCTGCAAGATATAAAAAAGCCTGAAGAGGATTGGTTGCTTGATGACCCATTTGGGTTTGATATGGCAGAAGTAACCGAAGAAGATAATATTGATCTTGAACAGCCAGAAGAAGTTGAGATGATTATTGTGGAAGAAGAAGTTATTGAAGTTGAAGCTGCTGAGCAAGAAAGTAAGCAGCCAATCAATAACATTCACCCTCAAGTTGTTGTGACCGAAGCCAAATTACAATTACAAGGGCCTCGACAACTGATTCTTGATACAGAAACCACTGGTTTCTATTTCCAAGATGGTGACCGCATTATTGAAGTCGGCGCCATTGAAATGATTAACCGGAAACTCACCGGTAGCTCGATTCATATTTATATTAACCCGCAAAAACCAGTGGGCGACTCAGAAAATATCCATGGTATCAGTGATAATTTCTTAAAAGATAAACCGCTCTATGCAGACATTGCCGATACGCTCTTTGATTATCTAAAAGGCGCAGAGATTATTGCCCACAACGCGACCTTCGATATGAACTTCCTTGATATGGAGTTTAGACGCGCAGGCCTTCCTGCGCTTTCTGAAGTATGCGAGGTAACAGATACTTTAGCTTTAGCGAAAAGCAAACATCCCGGACAAAAAAACTCGCTTGACGCCCTTGTAAGACGTTATGAAATTCCAGCACGTGACCGTACTTTCCACGGTGCATTACTCGATGCTGAAATTCTTTCAGATGTTTACCTAGCAATGACAGGTGGACAGGTTTCTTTTGATATAGATGCCCTATCTCAAAGTGAAAATAGCCTGAACACAGCAAATAAAACCAGAGTTCAAATTGAACTACCAGTTATTCTTCCTTCCGAAGAAGAGCTAAATACACATGAGACTTGGGTCAAAGAATTTGAGAAAAAACATGGAGAACCTTGCCTTTTTGCAAAATAAATTTTTGATTCTTTAGCGTTTTTAGCTTTTCCCCTTTGTAAGTTAAGTTATATTAGTCACATAGATTTTTAGCTCAAATTACCGAGCACTACGAATATAACAATTGATTTTTTTGCAAAGGGGAACGTTTATGTCTGAGCATACTTCGATTCATTTCGATCCAACAGCTTTACTCATCATTAAACATGAAATTGATCGTTCAATAAAACTGGTTGAAGGCGCAGTAAGTACTTTAATTGAAGAACAAACACTCCCTTTCGGTATTGATGATGCATTAGAACAATTTAAGCAATGCACTCAAGTCCTCCGTTTAATTGATATCCCCTATCTTGCAAAAATCACTCAATATTCAACTGAGCTGATGCAAAAAATTATTGCGAAGCCAACGCAAATTAACACCAATGATGTCGTTGCACTGAGTGAAGGCACGACCATGGTAAAACGGTATATTGAGTTTATCTGTTTGCGTGAATTACAAGTACCTCAGTTTCTTCTTAATACATTAAACAATTTAGAATTAGCTTTAAATAAACCACTGACATCTTCTGGACAAGCAATTGCTCCTTTACTTGCAAATACTGCGCTTGAACTCCCATTACCAGAAGTATTCATTAATGAAAAAACTCAGTTTATTCATCAACTCTATAAGCTATCTCTACATCAATTTTTAAACAAGACAGAAGCTAATCATAATTTTCAAGCTTTTAAACTTATTGGTACCTATTTGGTCAGCATGGCAAACCACCAGCCAAGCCAACAATATTGGCAACTCGTAAATTATGCTTTCGGCCATATTGATAACCTGCTTTTAAATGATTCACGCCTACGTGTACTCATTAATATTGAAAGTTATATTGGTCAGTTCTTAGCAACTCCTGAAACTTTTAAGCCTGATTTGGCTGCACTTGCAGATATTTTAAGTATAGTTATCGCTCAAGAAGATGAGGTTGCTCACCATATTCGCAACCAACTCCATATCGGTGAAGAAATACCTACAGACACTCAATTGCTCGTTTTAAGCCGTCATCTTTATGGGCCTGACTTTGATACTATGCACACAGTCAGCCAATTAATATTGAGCGAAATGAACAAAGTGCGTAATGATATCGAATATAACTATCAAAATATGTCGACTGAAAAAGCACAACAATTACAAACGAGCCTTTTGCAATTAGCCTATACATTTAAACTGCTTAATCTTGATGAAGCTGCATCTGAACTATCTCAACAGGCAAATAGTTTAAGTCAGCTCAATATATTAAGTAATGAAAACTATGCTCAGCAGCTTATGGACAGCATTTTGTCTGCCATGAACTCAATTGGTATTTTGGTACGCCAATATACGTCTAGTCGTTTACAGCTTAATGTGAATAATACAAATATTTCTTTAGATCGCCTTGATGAGGCACATCAAGCCTTACTCACCGAGACAAAAAATTTAATTGATTTTATTTGTCAGAGCCTTACCTTATATGCAAATGATCAGACACAAAATATTGAAGCAATTGCAGGTTCATTAAAAGAGCTAGCAGGTGCGGCCGAATTTCTAGGAAGCACAATTCAACAAGAGGCTTTACTCCAAACTGCTCAATTTGTTCAACAACAACTTGAACAAAACCAGCCGTTTAATACAGACCAAATTCACTGTATTTTTAATGTATTAGCAGGCCTTGACATGTTGGTTGACAATTTAAAAAATAAACAACCTGTTCTACAATCCATGTTTAATGTAGCATTGTCGAGTAGTCAACAACTTCAAAAAAAGGCAGCTTAATGTCTGAATTATCACTTGCTTATATTTTCCATCATCAACAATTACTGGTTGATCAAAACCTTCAACTACCCAAAGTCGAAAAGTTAGCAAGTGATTTACTTTTCACTCATGATGAGCAGGTCATTGCACGTGACTTGCTTGCTGAGGAAGCTATACCAGAAGGCTTACAACTGGTTCCAATTCGCCAACTCATTACAAGTTGGTCGAAAGAACAGTTTTTGCAAGCGAGCCGTGCCGTACAGTTACTTGAATGGCGACGCAATCATAAGTTTTGTAGTCACTGCGGACACCCGACAGAAGTTCATCCAACTGAATATGCAATGGTGTGCCCATCTTGTCGCTATCATCAATATCCTCGCGTAAACCCGTGCATAATCACCGTCATTACTCGAGGTGATGATGAAATCTTACTGGCGAAGTCAGTCCACAATAAAACCAATATGTATGGTTTGATTGCAGGTTTTGTTGAAGTTGGTGAAACTCTTGAAGAAGCGGTACAACGTGAAGCTTTTGAAGAAGTAGGCCTAAGACTCAAAAATGTTCAATATATGTCAAGTCAACCTTGGCCTTTCCCGAGTAACCTTATGGTTGCGTTTAGAGCAGAATATGAGTCTGGTGAAATTAAACTGCAAGAAGAAGAAATTGCAGATGCACAATTCTTCAAAATTGATCAATTACCTGAAATTCCATTTAAAGGTAGTATTGCTCATTCAATGATTATGCAGATTACCCAAGCTGGGTAATCTGTTGTGTTTTAAACGATATTCTCGTTTAAAACACTTCTTCAAGAAAATGTAAAATAGTTCTTTTAGTCCTAAAATAATGACTAATGAAACTAGAGAGACTGGCCAAAATTGTAATATGTCCAGTTTTAGGAATCACGGCGATATGGCTATGGTTACCCTTCTCTCTAAGCGCTTGATCCATATCTAAAGTATTGTGTTTTTTTACAATCTGATCATTTTCAGCCATCAAAAGGTAATGTTTAATATTATTTTGATTAACGAAATAATATGGCATGACTTCTTTATAAGAGGTGCTTTGATCAAAAGCATCTTCGGCCAGTGGATCACCTTTATAGTCAAAATGATATGGGCCAGCTAAACCGATTATTGCCTTAATTTTCCCTAAACACTCAATTTTAGTTGAATCAGGGTGATAAACAGCAGACATCACATTAAATGCCCCTGCCGAATGCCCCATAAGTACAATATTTTCTGTAGAGATTTCCAGTTTCTCTTGGTTTTGATGCAAATAATTCAATGCCTGAGTCAGATCATCAACAAAACTTGGGAAAATATTTTTAGGTGCTAACTGGTAGTTAATAACAGCAACGTCATAACCTTCTTTGGCAAATGTCTCACCAATAAAAAGATAATCTCGTTTATTACCATGCTGCCAAGCCCCACCATGCACAAAAACAATAAGAGGCTGATGAGTTAGCTTTTTAACAGATCGGTAAACATCCAAACGGTGGCGAGGCTTTAGACCATAACGAACATTTGGAACCTGTTCAAAACTATCTTTTGGTGTAAAACGGTTTAAAGCAAAACTCCCCAAATCATACAGGCGGAACTCTTTATAAAGA
>Ga0065703_1000163_pt1 | contig 15909 bp, 17 predicted proteins | sample SwiRhicommunBV21_FD_59090 | JGI IMG/M metagenome (GOLD analysis project Ga0065703, IMG submission 59090) | Switchgrass rhizosphere microbial communities from Buena Vista Grasslands Wildlife Area, Michigan, USA - BV2.1 v1 | ecosystem: Host-associated > Plants > Roots > Rhizosphere > Soil ...
GCTGTTTTTTAATTTTAATTGATAAATTATGAATATCACAACTATTTATTGTTTTAATAAAGTGATCTAGTTTAAATTTTATTCCGATTAAAATGGTAGGCATTTTAGCAGCCAGCTAAAAATTTATATTTTAAAAACTCTATATTATTTTAAATATTGAAAATTTTAAAAATCGCTATTAAAAAACCGCCCCAGAAGGCGGTTGCTGAATTTACAGCGATATATAGAAGTGTAGTGGACGATCACTTCTATATTTTTTTAAACTTATTTTTCTTCTTTTATAATTTTTGTAAAGGCATCTGACTTGAAATAATTAATAATCATCTCTCCATTATCACCTGTAGATGAGGACACTTTAGGAGGTTCTTCATAGCTAAACTTAAAATCTGGAGGGATAAATTGTGAGATCGGGGGAAGCTTGGCCTCTCCTCCTGTTGTAATTCTTTCAATAAAACCTGCGAGCCAAAGTATGTATTCATCTTTATTTTTATGGTTGGGCATGAGGCTCACATCCAACTTAATCGCACACTCTTCTAACGGCTTGGTTAAGCACTCATCAAAATCTATAAAATTATATTTAAGTTTAAACTTGGTTCCTTTAATTTCTTTACGAATTACACCAACCAAATGATTTAAGGTCTCTGCTGAGCTTTCTGAAAATAAATTTTTGTCCTCAATCTTTTTGTACACATTCTCAGCGATGATTAAATATTGTGGCATCTCTATTTTCTCCCTTTTATTGTTTAGCTACTCACTCAGCCTTTTAAGGAAGTATGATAGATATTATGTTTTCCAATGTAATTGTTATGCTTCTAATTGTAATTAATGTTTTTTTGTGAAAAACGTAATCATAACCATCCGTAAAAATTAAAGATAACGCAAACTAAATCTCATTTTTATAGGAAAGTTTATTCTAATCAAAAAATATGTTTAGCTCATCTAAAGTTGGGAGCTGATTATAAGATTCATCTGCCTCTATTGTATTTGCCCAATTTGACTTTGAAAATACGCAAAAATTAAGTTTTTTTAGCACAACAATGTCTTGATCTAATAGGCCTAATGGTATCCACATAAAATGTGTATTTCCAACTAGGTTGGGTACTGGCGATCCACATTTACTACAAAATGAAGATGTGAAACCTGTTTCCTTTTGATAAGTACGAATAAGTTCTAAACCTGATAACCATTTAAATTTGTCTTTACCGACCAAAGTGGCCGCGTTTGATCCCGTTCCCGATTGTTTTCGGCAGAAACTACAGTGGCAGTGATAGATAGTCTCTATCTCGTTGGTAATTGAAAATTTGACTTCATGACATAGACAAGAACCTATATGACTCATCTCGAGCATCCTTAGAAAATAATATTGAATATAGCATTAGGTTTAAAACGGTTAAATTTAACTTTATATTTTTAAAAGGCTATGTTTTCTTAGAAATACCTATAAAAATAAGGAATTGCTAGCTTTGAAGCTTGGCACAATGCATTTATAAGGTTTAATATGAATTTTGACATATAAATTGAATATAAGAATGCTCTGATAGGTTTAACTTGGATGCAGATTAAATGCTTACATGATCAATCAGCTATATAAGCAGTACAGTACTATAGCTTCAAGTGCTTGGGGCTTTACTGATTTACCCTCTTATACAGATACATACGATCCTAATGAGAATGATACAGTGACGAATAGCTTTAATTGGTTGAATGATGAGCAAGCTACAGAAAAAACAGAACAAGGATTAACTGCTTTTGTGGCATTAGATGATGCCTTTATTAGCATAGCTTCTCGTATGTATCTCATTAGAAATGCAAAAGAAAAAATCGATTTACAATATTATATTTGGACAAACGATTTTGTTGGAAACTTAATGCTGCATGAGTTACTAACGGCGGCAGATCGTGGCGTAAAAATCCGCTTACTCATCGATGATCAAAATGGAGTAAAGCTTGATGGAGTTCTCAGAAGCCTTCTCCACCATCCTAATTTTGAAATTCGATTATTTAATCCATATAAATTTAGATATTTAAGAATTTTAGACTATATTTTTCGGTTCAAAAAAGTAAACCATCGCATGCATAATAAATTAATTATTGCAGATGGAGCGATTGCTGTAACAGGTGGTCGAAATATCAGTAGTGAATATTTTGATGCAAGTAGTAAGTTTCAATTTACTGACCTAGATATTTTATTTTATGGACATACGGTACAGCATGCCCAGACTGTCTTTAATGATTTCTGGCAAAGCGAGCTAAGCCAAGATGCTACTGAGCTTATCGGAACTTGTGCTGTCCACCACTTACAATCGTTACGACAGCACTATCATGATTTAATTCATGAAAGTGAAAATCATACTCAAACCGAAGATAAGCTTTACGATGCTCAAACCTATTTAAAAGAACTTTTAGAGCACTATCCCATTCAATGGTCAAAAGCGTATTTTGTTGCAGATTACACCTAAAAAAATCTTAGGAGTAGCCTCTAAAGAAGAGATGCTTTATGGGCAAGTCATGAAGATTATGGGTGAACCAAAGCAGCATATAGAATTAGCTTCTGCTTATTTTGTTCCTACACAACAGGGCGCGTATTATTTAAAACAGCTAAAGGTGCAAGGAGTTAAAGTCAGGATTTTAACCAATTCTTTTGCTGCAAATGATGTGGCGATTGTGCATGCATTTTATAGTCAATATCGAGTCGAAATGCTCAAAAGCGGTGTAGAACTATTTGAGTTTAAGCCATTCTTAGAACGAAGACGTAGAACTTGGTATGAGGTGGTGACTGGAAGTGTGATTCCGGCAAAAGGCAAAAATAAATCGAGTTTACATGCCAAGTTTTTTGACGTAGACGGTAAAGTATTTATTGGTTCATTTAATTTTGACCCACGTTCGACTTACTTAAATACTGAAGTGGGTCTTGTTATTGAGTCGAGTCAATTACAGGCTCAAGTTTCGGTGATGCTTGATCAGCATTTACCACAAGTTGCTTATCAGCTTAAGTTAAATAGTGAAGGAAAAATTATTTGGTTAGATTATCAATCTAATGGAAAAGTTATTGAATATGAAAACGACCCCGATACGAGCCTTTTCCAACGTACAATGATTAAAGCCGTTTCATATTTGCCAGTTGAATGGATGATGTAAGAGAGCTTCAATTTTATTTATAAGATACCAATCTGTTTAAAGAATTTTTGATAAGCCTCTGCTTTTTTCTCTAATGCCAATGGATAAGCTCTAGAAGAGGATGGTAAGCGGTATAAATTAATATCTCGCCCTGCAAAGCGAGTTGATGTAGATGTTCCTATAAGTGGTTTTTCAGTATGCTCTGGTAAAACAGAAATTAAAGTATCAGTCGCTTTATCGCCTGTAGTCATGATGGTTTGACATAACGGAATCTGCTGAAGTAACACAGCAAGATCTGTTGGCGTTACTATTTCAAGAAATTTATCTGCGGCATTCCCCTTCAATCGCTTAATTTGGTAAGCCGTATCAAAGATTGCAATACCTGTTTCAATCAAGAAGTTTCGAATACGTTCTTCATTAAAATTTTTCTGGTTTTCACTTAAAAAGTGGGTTTTATCTTGAAAAAAGATTAAACCGAAAATACGCCACATGTCATTTTGGAAATTTGGATAGTAAAAATCCATCTTCCATTTATTACGCGGTGGTGGAAAACTACCTAACATTAATAAACGGGCATTTTTGGGTAAAAATGGTTCAAGTGGATGTGTTTCTATCTCAATTATCATAAAAAATCAGTATTTACTTAAAAATTTTATAAATAAACTAACCTATTTTCGAGTTAATCACGAGTCAAGAAATGCAATTTCTCTTCATTAAAGCGTTAAGGGATGCCACAACAGCGATCATTCTTGCGGAATGCTTATTTTAAAAATGCTATGTGAATGTTGATTGAGATAATCGACCTGACCTTTATGGGCAATAACAAGGGCTTGTACAACTGAAAGACCCAAGCCAGTGCCGCCTAACTCTTTATTTCTTGATTGTTCTAACCTAAAGAAAGGATTAAATAAATCTTTGCGATGCTCAGCTGAAATACCCGGCCCTTCATCTTCTATTTCAAGAATCCAGTTAGATTGGTCTTGTCTTGTTGAAACAAGTAGCTTCCCTGGATTTGCATATCGGGTAGCATTATCAAGTAAAGCAATTAAAACTTGTTCTATTCGCCTTTGATCACACTTAACTTCTGGCGCTTGAATGTCAAAAATGACTTCAAGCTGAGCTTTTTCTAATTTTTCTTGAAACATGTGCACGACTTTGTGGGCAGTTTCATTAAAATTAATAATTTCAAGATGAAGCCTAAGTTGTTGGTTTTCAAAAAGGCTTAATGTACGTAAGTCTTCAACTAAATTTGACAGACCTTCAACTTGATTAAGTAAATTTTTAAATAAGATAGGATCTGCTTCAAAAACACCATCAATAATCCCCTGTAACCTGCCCTGCAAAATAGTGACTGGAGTTCGTAACTCATGTGCAATTGCAGCATTCCAGACATGAGCATTTTCAACGGAGATTTCGAGTTTTTGAGCCATATCATTAAAATTGTCCATCAACTCCGCAATTTCAGAAGAATGATGCGTCGGTTTTTCTACTCGTGCGCTTAAATCCCCATGACTAATTTTTTTTGCTGCATCTGCTAATAGATTAATAGGCACAATAAAACGTTGAGCAAGCTTTATGCCTAAAATAATTGATAGTGCTGTGCCAAACAGAAGCACAGCAAATAACCATATACCATCTAAATAATGGAAAAACTCATCACTTTCTTTGAGTTTTTCAAGAGAAATAAGACCCACTTCGATTGCAATATAATAGGTGCCGTAGCCTAAAATGAGCGAACTCAGCGTAACACTTAGACTGGTAAAGCTCAGTGCAATAATAAGTTGTTTACTAATGCCCGTTTTATTTTTCATGAGGATTGTCCAGCCTATAACCTACACCACGAACATTAATGAGCATATTGTGTAAGCCCAGATCTTCTATTTTCTTTCGTAGCTTACTGACGTGGCTATCGACCGTGCGTTCTAATGCATCTCGATCTGGTAAGCATTGATTCATCAGTTCAGAGCGGGTAAAAACTTTATGAGGATGAGGTAACATCAACAACAAAATTTTGTACTCAGTCAGAGTTAAGTTAAGTGCTTGTTGTTTGTCATCCGAATAAATATAGGCTGTATGAATTTCTGTATTCACTTCAATATTTTTATAAATTAAGTTCCGTATTAGGCGTTTGCTGATTTTGTTGAGTACGTCGTAGTACTGCTTGCACACGTGCGACCACTTCATTTGGGTTTAAATGGTTTTACCACAAAGTCATCCGCACCAATTCGTAAAGCCATGACTTTATCAATTTCTTGATCTAAAGCAGTCAGCATAATTACAGGTGTAGCTGCTTTTTGCCGAATTTTATTCAGGACTTCCCACCCACTCAATTCGGGCATTTTGATATCGAGTATGACCAGATCAATGGGCTGCGTTGCATGTATTTCAATCGCCTGCTTACCATTCATGGCCCGTACAACACGCATGCCTTCGCGCTTAAGATAATGTTCAATAATATCGCCAATATCATATTCATCTTCTACGACAAGAATAAGCTTATCCTGACAGTTGAACGTAAAGCTTGGCTCGAACATATGAATAAAACGTGAGAAAAATTTGATTTATCATACGCGTATTTTTTGATAAATCTCCACACTTTTTCCACATATTCGTGATTTTCGTTACACACACATCAAAAATAATGTCAGCATCTAGAAGTCCATTAGGTGTTATAAAAGTGCAAAAGCATTTTTTAGTTCCATTCGTTTTATCTTTCAGTCTTGTGTTACATGGTTGTGGTACAGAACAAGCAAGTGATCAAACACAAGTACCTACGGTAAAGGTTACCGTTATTTCAGTTCAACCACAGCCTATTAATTTTAGCGAAAATTTGCCCGCTCGCGTTCAAGCTTTTAGGACTGCCGAAATTCGCCCTCAAGTTGGTGGCATTATCGAAAAAGTTTTATTTGCTCAAGGTAGTGAAGTTAAAGCTGGACAACCGCTATATAAAATAAACTCAGAGACATTTGAGGCAGATGTAAACAGTAATCGAGCTGGGCTAAATAAAGCGGAAGCGGAAGTAAATCGTTTAAAAAATACAACTCGAACGCTATCAGCAACTTTTACCAAGTAACGCAATTAGTAAACAGGAAGTGAGTAACGCCGAAGCGCAATATCGACAAGCAATTGCAGATGTTGCCCAAATGAAAGCTTTGTTGGCTCGCCAAAATCTTAATTTACGGTACGCGACAGTACGAGCACCGATTTCAGGACGTATTGGTAAATCATTTGTGACTGAAGGTGCATTAGTTAGCCAAGGTGATAGCAATACTATGGCTACAATTCAACAAATTGATCGTGTGTATGTCGATGTAAAACAGTCTATTGGTGAATATGAGCGTTTACAGGCAGCTTTACAAAGTGGAGAGCTATCTGCCAACAATCAAAAAGATGTGCAGATTCTAAATAGTTTAGGACAACCCTATAACGTCTCGGCAAAAATGCTTTTTGAAGACATTAATGTTGATCCAGAGACTGGTGATGTCACCATTCGTATTGAAGTAAATAACTCTGAAAGAAAATTACTTCCGGGTATGTATGTGCGTGTCACTATTGAACGTGCTTCGGTTCCTCAGGCTTTACTCGTTCCAGAGCAAGCAATTCAGCGCAATATGAACGGCGATCCGCAAGTCTACGTGGTAAATGCTAAAGGTGGTGCAGACATTCGCGCTATAGAATTAGGGCAACAATATGAGCAATTTTATCTCATCAATAAAGGGCTCAAAGCAGGCGACAAAGTTGTTGTTGAAGGTATAGAACGTATTCAGCCAAACCAGAAGCTGGCGATTTCCGTATGGAAAGCAGCTTCAGCAGAAAATACGGCCAAGCAAGGAGACACGAAATGATGTCTCAATTCTTTATTCGTCGTCCTATTTTTGCATGGGTCATTGCGATTTTTATTATTTTATTTGGTGTACTCAGTATTCCAAAGTTACCTATTGCCCGCTTTCCGAGTGTTGCACCACCTGAGGTTAACATTACAGCAAGTTATCCAGGCGCTACTCCAAAAACTAATTAATGATAGTGTGATTACCCTCATTGAACGGGAAATGTCAGGAGTAAAAAACCTACTCTACTATAGCGCCACAACCGATTCATCTGGTACTGCTGAAATTACTGCGACTTTTAAACCCGGTACCGATGTCGATATGGCTCAAGTCGATGTACAGAATAAAATTAAAGCGGTTGAAGCGCGCTTACCGCAAGTGGTTCGTCAACAAGGTTTATCTGTAGAAGCATCTTCATCAGGCTTTTTAATGCTTGTAGGCTTAAATTCACCTAATCACCGCTATTCAGAAGTAGATTTGAGTGACTATCTGGTACGCAATGTAGTTGAAGAGCTTAAACGTATTGAAGGTGTTGGAAAAATTCAATCCTTCGGTGCTGAGAAAGCAATGCGGATTTGGGTAGATCCAAACAAGTTAGTCTCTTATGGACTCTCAATAAGCGACGTAAACAATGCAATTCGGAATAACAATATTGATATTGCACCAGGTCGGCTTGGTGATAGGCCTTTAATTAACGGTCAACTAATTACCGTACCTTTGTCTGCTCAAGGACAGCTTGAAAATGTTGAGCAGTTCAAAAATATTAGTCTAAAGAGCAACATTAGTGGTGCCAATATTAAGCTGTCTGATGTGGCCGATGTAGAAATGGGTGCTCAGTCATATAACTTTGCCATTTTAGAAAATGGCAAACCTGCAACTGCTGCGGCGGTTCAACTTAGCCCTGGTGCAAATGCGGTAAAAACAGCGGAAGGTGTCAAACAGAAACTCGAAGAATTAAAAGTAAATTTACCCGAAGGTATGCAATTTAGTGTTCCATACGATACTGCGCCTTTTGTTAAAATTTCGATAGAAAAAGTAGTTCATACATTAATTGAAGCCATGGTTTTGGTTTTTATTGTGATGTATCTATTTCTTCATAATGTTCGCTACACCTTAATTCCTGCGATTGTGGCTCCAATTGCCCTGCTTGGTACCTTTACCATCATGCTTTTGACGGGTTACTCAATTAATGTGCTAACCATGTTTGGTATGGTGCTTGCGATCGGGATTATTGTTGATGACGCTATTGTGGTCGTTGAGAATGTTGAACGGATTATGGCAACAGAAGGTTTAGCGCCTAAAGAAGCAACTTCGAAGGCCATGACTGAGATTACCAGCCCGATTATTGGTATTACATTGGTGTTGGCAGCAGTGTTTTTACCCATGGCTTTGGCGAGTGGTTCGGTCGGCATTATTTATCGCCAGTTTACTATTACCATGTCAGTTTCAATTTTATTCTCGGCATTTTTAGCGCTCACTCTCACACCCGCCCTTTGCGCAACCTTATTAAAACCGATTGATGCACATCATCAAAAGAAGGGATTTTATGCATGGTTTGATCGTAGCTTTGACAAAGTCACAAAAAAATATGAAGTTCTTCTACTTAAAGTCGTTAAACATAGTATTCCGACTTTAATTATTTTTGTGGTGATTACGGGACTAACTTTTGCAGGAATGAAATATTGGCCAACTGCTTTTATGCCTGAAGAAGATCAGGGCTGGTTTTTAACTTCATTCCAGTTACCATCCGATGCAACAGCTGAACGAACTCAAAAAATTGTCAAAGAATTTGAAGACCATTTAAACGAGCGGTCAGATGTAAAAAGTAATATTTCAATTATGGGCTGGGGATTTAGTGGCGCTGGACAAAACGTAGCACTCGCTTTTACAACCTTAAAAGATTTTGGTGAACGTGATAAATCCACGACCGACTATACTAACTTCATTAATGCAGAAATGGCGAATAGTAAAGAAGGTACGACCATGTCGGTACTTCCTCCTGCCATTGATGAATTAGGGACATCTTCAGGCTTTAGCTTGCGATTGCAAGACAAAGCAAATTTAGGAATGCCTGCCTTAATTTCTGCACAAGAAAAACTTATGGAAATGGCTGCTCAAAACAAAAAGTTTTATATGGTTTATCCTGAAGGTTTGCCCGAAGGTGACAATATTAGCTTGAAAATAGACCGTGAGAAGTTAAGTGCTCTAGGTGTAAGCTTTGCTTCCGTTTCAGATATTATTTCGACTTCAATGGGGTCAATGTATATCAATGATTTTCCGAACCAAGGACGAATGCAGCAAGTTATTGTTCAAGCCAATGCAAAATCACGAATGCACTTAAAAGATATTTTAAGTTCGAAGGTTGCGGGCGCAAACGGACAACTGGTTTCACTATCTGAAGTTGTAACTCCTCAGTGGAACAAGTTGCCTCAGCAATATAATCGCTACAATGGCCGTCCTTCATTAAGTATCGCTGGTGTTCCTAACATGGGGGTATCTTCTGGCGATGCGATGCGAGAAATGGAAAAACTGATTGCCAAGCTTCCTCAAGGAATCGGTTATGAGTGGACAGGTATTTCTTTGCAGGAAAAACAGTCTGAATCTCAAATGGTATTTCTTATTGCTTTATCCATGTTAGTCGTGTTTTTAGTCTTAGCAGCACTTTATGAAAGTTGGTCAATTCCGTTATCAGTTATGCTGGTTGTTCCTTTAGGAATCTTTGGTGCAATTTTAGCCATTATTTTAAGAGAAATACCAAATGATATTTTCTTCAAAATTGGTCTGATTACCATTATTGGTCTATCTGCCAAAAATGCGATCTTAATTGTTGAGTTCGCAAAAATGCTCAAAGAAGAAGGAATGAGTTTAGTTGAAGCAGCCGTTGCAGCAGCGAAGTTACGCTTACGCCCAATTTTAATGACTTCCCTAGCCTTCACTTGTGGTGTGATTCCATTGGTGATTGCAAGTGGAGCGAGTTCAGAAACTCAACATGCGCTAGGTACAGGCGTATTTGGAGGGATGATTTCAGCCACTATTCTGGCAATCTTTTTTGTCCCAGTATTCTTTATATTTGTGTTGGGAGCAGCAGAAAAATTCTTCTCTAAGAAGAAAATTAGCTCTTAGTTAAATGCATTGAGGCGAAACTTATCTGTGTTTCGCCTCAATAACTTAGAAATATAAAACTGTATTAGAGAAGTAAGAATCGATTAAGAGTTAAGGACTTTAAAGACCTTGCCTGTTCTTGGATGAGCAAAGGTATTATCTTGATCTAAATTAATGACTTTATCCGAAATCACAATTTTAGAAAGTGGCAACCAGTTTTGCTCTATTCCAGCTTCGACAAAGTTTTTCTCATCAATATTTTCATAAATTTGTTCAACCACAATTTCCATACCACACATACTTTTGGCATTTACTTCTTTTAAAATATGGCGCTTTGACATTCTAGTCTCCATTTTTATTATTCGCATCGATAATAATAAAGACTCTTCTGATACAATATGTAAATTTTAATAATGAAAGTGTTTTTTTATTTTAATCATGCTTTTGCAATAATTAAATGAATAGTTGAGTGATTATTTAATTTAAATATTATCTTTAAGTTAATCTATTCAAAATAATTATTACTTTTTATTTTTAATAAAAATTAAAGGGTTCATTATCTGAACCCCTTTTTATTTAACTCTAAACTTTTACAGCGTTATCAAGCTGGCCATCATCTTGATTTTTAGCAGTGTCTTTACTAATCACTGAGTCAGTATCGCTATCTGTGTTAAAACTCTTACTGTTTTTTTGCTTTTTCTTGTAGACACACATCCCAATCGCAATACCTGTTCCCAATACTATAATTGATTTTAACATTTTGCACCTCTTCGATTGACGGAGTAATTTTTGAAAAATCAACTTAAATTAATAGCACATAATTTGTTATTTAACGGCTTTCATTTGCTCCGCTTTTGTAAGGTATTTAATTTTTATGTTAATTGAATAGTGCAATAGTTAAAAAAATAAATTTTGATACAAAGTAAAAAGCCTATTCTGTTTTTGAATAGGCTTTTACTGTATTTCAGGATTAAGCAGTATTATGAATTGCTTTAAGCAATCTTATTATCTTTAAATACAATATAAATGTATTTAATGCTGAACTTTTAGTCAAGATGGGATTGAAGGGTTTTGCCAATAATTAGTAATTATTGTGATGGAAATCACGTTTATATAATTTGGATAAGAAAAAACCCATTTCTACTTCTCATGAAGAAATGGGTAATGTGAAAACCACAAAAGACCTGAAATACTAAATGTTCTTACATTCAGTAAGGTTGAGTTTAGTAAATTTACCGAATGGTTGACAATTAAACCATTTGTATTTTTTTAGTCATTTCAGCCAATCAAAAAATGCAAATAATTAGTTATGTTCAATATGTTTAGCTCTAAAACTATTCACCCAGAATCCGATAAAGCACGTTTATCCAATTCGTAAAACATAGTTTTTCAATGAGTTCGCTTGAGTAGGCTCGCTGTTGCATGCGATGAATAAGTTTATGTAAGCCCATAACATCTTCAAGCTCAGTCCCGATGAGTGCACCGTCAAAATCGGAACCAAAAGCTACATGCTCTTCGCCAAGTCGATCTATCAAATAATCTAGATGGTCTAAAATTACATCGATGGATGTATTTACATTACGTTGTCCATCTGAGCGTAAAAAAGCGACATCGAAATTTACTCCCACAATACCTTTACTGTCTCGAATAGCTTTAAGTTGATGGTCAGTTAAATTGCGGGCTTGAGGACATAAAGCATGTGCATTAGAGTGTGTTGCTACGATTGGCTGTTGCAATAGATCTACAGTATCCCAAAAAGCCCGTTCATTCATATGAGAAACATCAACCACCATTTTTTTATCAGCACATCGCTTTATAAAGGCTTTGCCATCTTGTGTGAGGCCTGCTCCTGTGTCAGGCGAGTGAGGAAATTTAGCATTCAAACCATGTCCAAACCGACTGGGCCTATTCCAAAGTGGGCCGATACTCCGCAGACCTTTATCATAAAATACATCTAGTAAATCGGAGTTTTGTTGTAAAGCTTCTGCACCTTCCATATGCAGCACAATGCCCAGTTTCTGCGTGTTTACACAGCTCTGAATATCCTGAACGGATGTGCAAATTTGAATATCCGTAGAACGCTGCGCGAGTTGGTGAGCTATATCGAGTTGCTCTAAACAAATCTGTTCAATTTGCTGTTGCGTAAAATCAGTAGCATCTTGATCAAAAAGTTTATTGGAATGATGCTGTTGAACATAGCTAAATGGAGGTAAAAAAATGGCAAACATTCCACCAACAAAGCCTGCTTGCTGGCAGCGTTTTAAGTCAAGATGACCTGCTAAACGTTCGTGCAGAAAACCATGTACGGGATCTGTATGATCACTTAGCCATAAACGCGTTAATGCATCATTATGTCCATCAAAAACTGGAATATGGCTAGGCTTCATGGGATTCCCGCTGCTTGCTATTTATCTGTAATCGTGTGGACTGGAATATTTTGTGTAGCACTTAAAGATTTAGAATTTCTACTGTTCCGAAACACAAGTTGTTGTAGTGGAGCTGCTACATGACTTTCTGTACGTGCTTGTTCAATCATTTGATGATACGGCGATTTCCCACATACAGGATCGGCATTAGCAGCATCGCCGGTCAACATATAGGCCTGACAGCGGCATCCACCAAAATCTCGGTCTTTATCAGGGCAACTGCGGCAGCCTTCAGGCATCCATGCATCACCACGGAAATGATTAAAACCTGTAGATTCATACCAAATATCTGACAATGTATGTTCACGGACGTTTGGAAACGAAATTGGTAATTGTCGTGCTGCATGGCAAGGCAGCGCCATACCATCTGGAGCAACTGTAAAGAAGATTTTCCCCCAACCATTCATACAGGCTTTTGGGCGTTCTTCATAATAATCAGGCACTACAAAAATGAGTTTGCACGGATGATTTTGTGCTTTTAATTTTTCTCGATATTCATTGGTAATCCGTTCGGCACGTGTTAATTGTTCTTGTGTCGGTAGCAAACCTTGACGATTTAAAAAAGCCCAACCGTAAAACTGACAAATTGCTAACTCGACTGTGTCAGCATTGAGCTCTAGGCAAAGTTCAATAATTTGATCGATCTGATCAATGTTATGTCGATGAATTACAAAATTGAGCACCATCGGATAATCATATTTTTTCACCAGTCGGCACATTTCATACTTTTGTTCAAAAGCATGTTTTGAACCTGCCAAGGCATCATTCACTAGAGGGTCACTAGCTTGAAAGCTCACCTGAATGTGGTCTAGGCCCGCCTGCTTTAGGTCAGCAATGCGTTGTTCGGTAAGACCCATACCAGAGGTAATTAGATTGGTATAAAACCCTTGTTGATGAGCATGTGCAACCAGCTCTTCTAAATCTTGGCGTACCAGTGGTTCACCACCAGAAAAACCAAGTTGAACGGCGCCCATCTGACGTGCCTGATCAAAAACATCAAACCACTCTTGGGTGCTCAGTTCATTTTTATGCTGAGCGTAGTCCAATGGATTTGAGCAATATGGGCATTGTAGCGGACAACGATAAGTTAATTCCGCTAATAACCATAAAGGTAGGCCAACACCTTCTGTCATACCAAGTCAATCCAGTACTGCTGCTTTGCGACCAGCATGTAATCCACTACATCTTGATCAATCTCAGCAATATCACCAAATTTTTGCTTTAACTGAGTAATAATTGCGGAAACATTTTGCTGACCATCAATATATTGCCCGATTGCCCCTGCACTTTCATTTAACTTGATCATGCCTTCCGGATATAAAATCACAAAACCATTTTGAGCTGGCTCGAACTGAAAACGGTAACCTTGTCGCCATGTCGGCACAAGGTTTAAATCAAACTGCTCTTTATTCATTTAAATAGTCCTTTGTGCCAAACCCGTTTGCTAGTCACACTGTGATAAGGTGCTTCATTGTGAACATATGCCAGCGTTAAAGCATCTAAAATGCTCCATAAAATATCCAGCTTAAACTGCAATATTTCAAGCATTCGTTCTTGTTGCTCATGAGTCGTAAATGAATCAAGCGTAATCGTTAAGCCATGTTCAACATCACGGCGTGCCTGACTTAAACGTGAACGAAAATACTCATAGCCTTTATCATCAATCCATGGGTAGTGCTGTGGCCAAGACTCTAGACGTGATTGATGAATTTTTGGGGCAAAAAGTTCAGTTAAAGAACTACTTGCTGCTTCCCGCCATGAGGCACGGCGTGCAAAGTTCACATAGGCATCTACAGCAAATCGAACCCCTGGTAATACCAGTTCTTCAGAAATCACTTGTTCACGACTCAAACCCACAGCTTCGGCTAACCGTAACCATGCTTCTCGACCACCACCATCAGGATATTCACCATCTTGATCGATCATGCGTTGAATCCATTCTTGACGAACGCGTTGGTCTGGGCAATTCGCCATAATGGCTGCATCTTTGAGCGGAATATTAATTTGATAGTAATAGCGGTTTGCAACCCAAGCCTGAATTTGTTGTTGAGTTGCCCGACCTTCATACATCATCACGTGAAATGGATGATAGATATGATAATACTGGCCTTTATCAATAATCGCTTGTTTAAATTGCTCTGTTGTTAAAGCTTCAGGTGTTTGAGTCATGTTTCACCTTAGAGTTCAATCTGCATGCCATCATAGGCAACTTCTACACCATTTGCTTTAAGCTCAGCAAACTGGCTAGAGTTTTCATTTAAAATTGGATTGGTGTTGTTAATGTGAATAAGTACTTTTTTAGGCGTACTCAGCTGATTTAAATAAGACAGTGAACCACCTTCGCCACTAATATATAAATGCCCCATTTCACGGCCAGTTTTTTTACCAACCCCTGTTTGTTGCATTTCATCATCTGTCCAGAGCGTTCCATCAATCATGACGCAGTCTGAACTTTGCATAATCTGCATGATTTGATCATCAATTTTTCCAAGACCCGGCGCATAGAACAACTGCTTTTGTGTTTTATGATCTTTGATAATTAAGGCAATGTTGTCGCCGTCATGTGGGTCATTTCGATGTGGTGAATATGGTGGTGCAGCACTTTTAATAATTAAAGGTAAAAATTCTAAATTTTCAAAACCATCAATTTTAAAAGCTTGTTTAGGGTTAATCTCGTGATATTGAAGACCACCATTCCAGTGTTTGAGCATATTAAAAACTGGAAAGCCGCTCGTTAAATCTTGGTGGACCATTTCTGTACACCACACATTCATCGGGCAACCTTCACGTAAGGTCAAAAGCCCAGTCGTATGGTCTAACTGACTGTCCATTAAAATAACGCTCGTTATTCCTGTATCACGCAATTTACGGGCTGGTTGAGCTGCTTTAAATTCGAAAAGCTGCTGACGAATATCAGGTGATGCGTTTAATAAAACCCAGTCTATTCCATTTTCAGAAACAGCAATTGATGATTGAGTACGGGGTTTGGCATTAATCGTACCTGTACGGACACCATGACAATTCGGGCAATTACAATTCCACTGCGGGAACCCGCCTCCTGCAGCTGAACCTAAAACATAAATATACATAAAATTAATATCTTATTAGAAAGAGATAAGCCCTAGAACAAGACTAGGGCTTATGACATATTTGGATGAAGCTGATTAACGTGCTTCGAAGTACATTGTAACTTCAAAACCAATGCGTAAATCAGTAAAAGCAGGTTTAGTCCATTGCATAAATTATCTCCGGTTAATATTAATCTTATGAAATTAATCACTTGATTAAATTTGATAAGGCAATTAAAAATTTATTCTAAATAAAAAATTGGGGTTTGTAGACAGCCTCTAGCGAAGATATTGTTCGATAATTGTGTTTTTTGTCCAAATTTTAATATTTCTAACCCATCAGCCTAGTTATAGGCTAATAAAATAGAA
>Ga0065703_1000077_pt1 | contig 15850 bp, 18 predicted proteins | sample SwiRhicommunBV21_FD_59090 | JGI IMG/M metagenome (GOLD analysis project Ga0065703, IMG submission 59090) | Switchgrass rhizosphere microbial communities from Buena Vista Grasslands Wildlife Area, Michigan, USA - BV2.1 v1 | ecosystem: Host-associated > Plants > Roots > Rhizosphere > Soil ...
ATTTAGAAGATATTTACTTATTCTACTTGAGTTATGTATTTCATAATTTATTCTAGTAAATTGGGCTTCGGGCCATGATTTTACTTTAGATTTTGGAACACAATGTATCCAAGGCTTTTTAGCATTTGTATGGTCAGGCATAAATGCTAGATTCATCGAAAAATTTTTTCTTGCTTCTGGCCATAATAATTTCCATAAATGACTTATAAGATGCGGCCAAATATGAGTATTTGAAAAAATTAATGTCTTATCTGAACTAGTTAACTCATTAATTACATTTTCTAAAATATTTATAGGGACATCTAAAATTTCATCTAAATCGCCGATTTTTATTAAAAAGGGTGAAATATCATTTACTTCAGTAATAATATTTAAAGGCCAAAGTGCTACTTTACTTTTAACTACTCCTGCACGGTGGTGAGTAAAATCAGGAATCGTCCACCATAAAGCAAACCAATCATCTAATGGTGCACATCCTACAGATGGCCACCAAGCTTCATTAGGTGGACTAGGGGGGGCATCTGTTAATCCTAATAATTGCTTTGGTAATTGAGATATTTCTCCTTCAAAGCTAATTATGTTGTGTCCGCTAATAGGTGTATCAAGATAACCGTATTCAGCATATAAAGGGTAAATATTATTCATTTTCATTGCACTTTATGCCTGTATTAACCATGATATAGGCAATGTTAAGTCGGAAATTTGTTCTCCTTCAGGAGTGATTATCCAGCCTTGACTTTCTGGGCCTTCATCTACGAATGAATCATCACTAATATCTTCTTCTAGATTCTTACCTAATGCTGAAATACCCCAGACACTAATATTATCTTTATTCCAAATACTATGAAGATATGTATCTAATAAAGGAAGTTTTGCTCTTAAAGTGTTTCTGGGAGTTTCTAACTTAAATTTTTCTTCTAAGCGGTCATAACAAGACAATAAAATTGCAAGTTTTGGAGTAAATATGGGGTTATGAAAGGAAATATGACAACTATGAAGTAAAATTTGTATTATTTCTATCCATTTTGAATTTGAATCCCAAATAGTGTCTATGTTGTTTTTTTGAATGTCATCATTTCGTCCTAATTCTAGAGCAGAAGATGGGGGGCTTTTTAAAAGTTGTTGAAGACGATCTTGAATTACAATTTCTTCATCTAGCCGTATAATTAGTACCCAACCTGAAGCCGTCTCTAATAGCTCTATCCATTGCTTATTTACTACACGATCTAAAAAAACAGATTTTAGCTGTTCTCCCGCATAGTCGGGCCAAGTTAAATCTATTTTTTGTTTCGATTGAGAGATAAGAGGTAGAGTAATATTACCAAACGTATTAGTAGATGTCCTTTGAGCAGTTTTGCCTGCAGCGAGACTTGAAAAAGCATCTTCAAAAAGTGTCAAATCAGGGGGAGCACCTTCATCTACTCGAATGTTTAAACTACAAGTATCTACCCGAGTAACTCTTCCATAGAACTGAGCTGAATAGTGAGTTTTTCCACTATTTGGGAGACCAAGTAACATAATATTTGATAACTTAGCCATGATTGGTGCCTCTAAAACTTTCAAATGAACCATAATTGATAATTTGAGGTTCGTTTAAAGAAGAATAATTAGGAGAAGAAGAGTTTATTTTATGAAGTAATTGACTAAGAATATTTAAAAACTCTTCTGGTTTTTGAATAGTACAAAAAGCCTCCAATACCATTTCTTTAGGAATATTTCTTAGACTATTCTTGATTTGATCTTTTACTGACTTGTTTAACTGATATTCTTCTTCGGCTTTAGTCCATAGCAGCATTAGACTTCTATCTTTAAGATATTTATTCATTCTTTCAAAGAGTTGTATTGTCGCTGTTTTTGTACGACCACGAATAGTCGCCTCTTTTGAAGATAATTTATCTGAATCTGCAGCAACTATAAAAATATCTGAATTATCAATGATCCAACGTGCGCCTTCAGCAGTTGGATCATTTTCTATTTATGGACCATGTATTAAACCATTCACCGGGAGCATCAGTTAAAAGAATATCAATTATTTCACCTGTAGATTGCTTAAATGCTAAATGAAGTAGGCCAGGAACACGGCCAGTCCCTCGAGGGGTATGGGGAGGAAATTTGGGTAATATGTCTGGAGTCATAAATCTTACATAATTTGCAATGTATTCCCAGGCTTCTAAGGTATAGCTTCCTGAAAAAGCTCCAAAATTTGTAGTTTGACCTTTTAAAAGTTGTATATAACATGCAAGTAAAAATGTTGTTTTACCTGCATTTGATGCGCCAATTAGACCAATAATAATAGGTTTTTTACGGTATGAAATTCTTTGAATATCAATTAATCCTAGATGTCCTCCAGACCAAGGTACTCGTGCTCCAAAATTAGTCTCTTCTATAACCTGTTTTTCTTCACTTTCTATTTTTGATAACCAAAAAGCACACTCTTGAAAATGCATTGTCCCTAATGAACAGCCTTCACCTTCATGTGCAAAACAACCGGGATTAGAACATTGTTTATCCATTAATTAGTTCCTAAACTTAAACGAATTCCTTGTTCTTGTCTGAAAATAGCCTTACATAAATCTGTTAGTGTAATTTGAGAAATTGTAATAATTGATCTATTAATTAGTTCCTGTATTGGTATAGCTGTTAAAAGTGCACCAATTATTAAGTCTCTAATATTTAAAGGACTATTTCCATTAATTAAATCAATATTTAAATTAGAAAATTCTTTTATTTTACTAATAGTGCTCTCATTTCTAATAATTGTTAAAATATCAGTTAAATCATATTTTTCTGAAAAAGAATCGTTTTTTATATTGTTAAGTGCCTCAGCTAAAAAATATGTCGTACTGGTTGTTGAAGGTAGTGCAGTTAATGTGTTGATTAAATCAATTGACATTATTAGTGGTAAATTTTCTATATCTATTTCACGGTAGGATTTATGGATAGATGGAGAAAACTTGGCTTCATACCACCATAATATTTCAATTTTCTCATTTTGAAATTTATAAGCAGGTGATACTATATCTTTCATTTTATTTAAACTTGTTGATGTGTTTCTTGAAATTTCATTCAGATTTTTAACTAAAATCTTTGGAGAAATTTCAGGATGATTTTCATCTGACAACTTATCTTCAGTATATAAATTATATGTAAATTTATCTATATCTAAACTATGCTCATATGAACTTACAGAAAATGATTCATATAAATTTGACCAATTAGTGAGAATATCATTTGTTAAAATCTGTTTTTTCCGATTTACAGATAAATAATTATATACATCAGATATTGTTAGCCATAAAACTGAGGCAAATTCACTGTCTTTTTCAGATAAATTATCACAAGCATATAATAGCATGGTTGATAGTAAATTATATGGCTCTGAATTATGGATAAGAGAAAAATTTTCCCACGATTCCTCTAAGCATTGATAGGCTAAAGCCATAGCCTCATTTCGTGATTTATCAATGTCAGCCATTAAAGCATATGCAGCTTTTACCATATATTCTAATTTTAGCTTCTCAATTAATGTATTAGCAGCTTTTTCAATTTTAATATATTGCTCATCATTTAGGTGGTATTCAGTATAACAACCTGAATTTTTCATCGCCTCTTTAAATGTAATTGACATCTATAATACTCCTAAATATACTTTTCTACATAAGATAATAAATCAGAATTTTTTGGATAATCTCTCAAAATAATATTTAACAATTGAGATGGCGTTACTCGTGCACCATTTTGAGATTTTTGCCATAATATTAACCATAGATCTTCAGCATGGGGATTATTTTCAACTTCAGAAGATTTACCTCCTGCTTTAATCCAAACACTTCTAATTGATTCTGTAGTTGAATATAAATTTGCGAGAGTTTCTATTAATCCTAAAGTAATTAAATTAGAATCATCTAAAGATGTTTGTACATGGAGATTTTTCTGTTGCTTTACATCTAATAAAAGATCAGCTGAATCAGAAATTAATTTTATTAAGCATTCCGCTGCAGCTCTTGCCGCGAAGGACCGATACAATTGATCTTTAAATTGATCACCATAATCAGAAACAGCTTTTGCAATAATTACAGGAATTCCAAGTACGTCTCCTAAAGCTGCTATTCCACTAGCCTCCATATCAATACCTAACACTTTTCGCATACTTATAGAAAGTTTCTCAAAGATGTCATCGTCTTCGACTACTTTTGTACCTGTACCAACTGGTGCAATGTGATAATTAAATTCAGGAGATGGGGGAAGTGTAGGGTAAAGTACAGATAAATCTGAAGCATATACTCTTCCTTTATCCGTTAACGTAAGGTCGTTATTAATCCATTTACGTTTTAATAATCGTTGAATAACATCTGTCCAATTAGAGCATTGCTTTTCCCTATCTGGATGTAGAAGTGGGTTAACATTATGACTAATCTGATTAATTATCCAATTTTCTTGCACTTCTAGAGATCTTTCTGGACGCAAGTTCAACCATTCACCTTCAGGTATAGTAAAACTTTGCATGCGCTGTAGAATTTTATTATTAACTTTATATTGAAGAATATCTGCTTTAAAAATAGACTTATTATTTTCTTTAATCAATTTTCCATTTTCATAAGACCATAAGCGATCCGCAAAAATCACATCCCCTAAATGGATTTCACCCCTACGTCCAGCACAGATGCCACACATTGCAATACAGCGCACCTGAGGGTGTGATTGCATTATGGCTGCTGTTTGAGCTATTGCTTGTTCTTGTCCCATATAATTTTGCCAAGACGCTTTTATAGTCAAATTACCAACGGGTGTAGCTAAAATAGTAATCGCTGTTTTCAATCCATTTGAAAATTCTTCTTTCCATGGCTGCAATAAACTATGTTCTACACTTATCAATGCTTTAAATTCTTCATACAAAGCACAAATTATTAATACATCAATTGCTTCACTTGAAAAATTTGTTGTAGACATTTTTCATCAAACTCAGTTAGTTATTTAATTGTTAATTTTTAGATGATAGTGCTTGACTATTTTATTTACAATAAAAGAAAGGAAGAAAATTATAAAAATATTTTCGATTTAGAAATTATGAATAAATTGTTTTACTGATAAGCGGATAATTTGTAAAATTGAACTTGACTAGAAGTCTTATTGAAAAAATTATGAAAATGTAATACATCTCCTGAAACTTAATAGAGGATTTTATGGATTTCTTAAAAATACTGGAATTTTTTACCGGACTCAGTTTTTTTAGTACCGCATTATGGTGGCTCATATCCCCTAGATTTAGATTAAAACTTAAGAAAAAGAACTTTTCTGATGACATCATAGAGTTAGATAATTTTCTTGAGATACGTGATAATTTTTTAAATAAAAAAGATATTAAACCAATTCAAATGCAATATGCTTTGGATCATTTTTTAGGCACAACTAAGTATCACTATGGATTATTTATAGAAAAAATAGATGGCATGTGGAATTTTAAGCAGAATTTATCTGACTTGAAATATAGTAATTTTTTCATAAATCAAGAGGTAAGAGAGAATGGTGAAATATATTTTCAATATAATGTAAAAATAAAAACTTTAAAAATTATTTATAGAATTTCAATTTTTATTGTTACTTTAGCTGCAGTATTATATTTTACAATAGTATCTTCTGAGATGATTTTTAGTCAACGCTACAGTAATTTTTTTTCATCTGAAATGTATTTTAATTTTAAAATTAATTTTGGCTTAGTTATATATTTATTTTAACATTTTCAATTATTTTCGGTAGCAAAGCTACTATTGCATTAGGTTTAAAAAAAGTTTTGAAATTAGGGAGATTAGTAAATAATAAATATTTATTGAAAATGAATTTTTATTACGATAAATCTAATTTTTCTAGTTCGGAGATTTCGAGGCTTTCATCAAACATATGTATCATTCTTTTTTGTATTCTTAAATGAGACAGGGTACTGAAAAAACACATTTCACAAAGGTATAGTTTATAATTTTCACTATTGTATTATGTTTTTTCCATTTAGCGCTTAATAGTGCATAGTCGAGCAGCTTATCTTTTTCAAATATAGTACAGACTATTATTTTTCCATTTTTCTTCATTGAATTGACTTCCTTGTCTCAAATTTTTCGTTAATGGAGTTTTATCCTACGATACTCCAGTGTAATACTTTTGAAGTAGATTGATTTCCTTCCAATGTAAGCGAGCAAATAGCTTTAGAATCTGAATTAACTCCATACCTACTTAATCGATCACTAATTTGAAAGTTATATGTTACAGCGAAAGAGTTCAAGGAGTATGCACGAGCATCAGTGAGTTTTTCATTTGCCATAATTTCAATTTGGGATTTTGTTTTACCCTTTGAACTTTGGCATTGACTGCTAGTTAACATGCCTTTTTGACTGTTTCTTTTACTTGGAGTGGAGTTAGAAGAGCCATTGTTAAGGGTAGTATTCAGTGTTTTAATTCCATCATTTAAAGTTGTACTTAGTGAGTGTAGGTCCTTGGGGATAGTGTCACAGCCAACGACAATAAAGGATAAATACACAGATATTAATGTTTTAGTAAATTTCATAAAGTTGTTCTCAGTTCTATTAATTAAAATTCATTACGCAGTTTGGGAATTTTTTCTATTGAATATTTACTCTGTATACAAATGTCATAAGAATTACTTTTCATACAAGTTGCCCATTTATCGTTTATAGGCTCAAAAAGCTTATCGACCATAATTTTCTTTTTTAGTTCATTCCTATAGTATGTTTGGCCATTTTTTTGTTTTAAATACATATATTCGTTTTTATCTATTTTACCAGGTCGACCATAAGCCAAAGTCTCATTATCTACATAACAAGAATCGGCTTGTATGGATTCACATATAGTTCTACTAGACATACGGAAAATCTGTTTTTTGTAAATCATTACCGCACTATTTTCATCTTCATTTAAGGCAGTAAACGTGGCAATACATGTTTCTGGTTTAGTTAAATTACCTTGAACGAGTGTATAACAAATCGCTGATTTATCTATTTTTGAGTTTGACGTTGCATATAGAAAAGGAGCAGGTATTAGGCCTACTACAGTTATAACAATGTATTTATAAAATATTTTTAGTTTTCTCAATTTAAATACCTCTTGACAGACTTTGGATAAATAAATGGCTTATCTTTAGCTAAAAGTTTCTATGAGTTCTGTAAGTGCGTTTGCTCTTGACTCTAATTTGACTAACTCTTGTTGCTTTTGCTGAATTAAAAATTCAATTTGAAATCGAATAGTGGGAAACTCTTTAAAACATTCATGTAAACATTCAATTTCGATTTGATTCTTGTGAATATCATTTCTGATTTTTTGTTTTTTTAGAAAAATTGTTTCATATGGGGACTGGAGTTCTTTAGGCAAACAAAGTTTCTTTAATTGATGTGCTGTATATGTAGAAGTATATTTAGGAGGAATACTCGTAATATCCATAATGAAGTGATCGTCCTGTAAAAACTCTTTAAAATAGTCATAAATGAAGTCGAAATTCTCTTTTGAATTTAAATAATCTCGCTTTTCTATAAATGCATTCCAGATGTCTTGAAATAAACAATTCTGGAATTTCCTCTTTTTAAGAAAACGAACAAATAATCTTTGAAGAATTTGTCCTTTCGTCATAAACACCACAACTCATACAAATTATCCCATTTTGGGATAATTCTAAGAATGGTACACCATCTTGGGTTATGAGCTCAATACATGACCCAAGATATATTGGTTTAATCCAATGTTTAATTGCAATGCGTGAAGAACGAAAGGTTACTCAGGTACAATTAGCTACGTCCCTAAAAAAGCATCAATCATATGTAGCTAAAATTGAAAATCTGGACAGAAGAATTGATCTAATAGAATTAAAAGATTGGCTTAATGCACTCAATATTAATCTCTCTGATTTTATCAAAGTTTCGAATATCGAAAATATTTAATAATTTTAATATTTCTTATAAGCTAAACAATATCGATATGAATAGTTAGTATTCCTTTGAACTTATTTCCCCGTGAAAACTTAATTGAAATCTATGATGCCTCACAAACTTCTCGTCTATTTGTCGTGGGAGATCTGCATGGATGTTATCAAGAATTTATGAATGAGCTTGAACAGATTAACTTTGATTTTGATCGAGACATGGTTATTTCAGTAGGTGATCTTGTTGATCGAGGTGATCAAAGCTTTAAATGTTTGGAATTAGTAAAACAACCCTGGTTTAAAGCAATCCGAGGAAACCATGAACAAATGTGTCTAGAGGGTGCTCTAGCACCAGAAATGAAAAGTTTTACATAGTAGACATGGAGGCCAATGGTTATATGATCTTAATGAAGTAACTTATGATGAAGCATTAAAACTATGTTTAAATTTACCGATAGCTTTAGAAGTAGTTTTTAAGGGTAAATTCTACGGTTTTATTCATGCAGATATTAAAGTAAATGATTGGAATGAATTCAAGCAAAAGCTTTTGGATAATGATTATTTTTCTAATGATACGCAATCAATCTTACAAAGTGCATTGTGGGGAAGAAGTAGAATTCGCGCTGCTCAAAACCATGAGGAAATGCAATTTGTTTCTGGAATAAATCAAATCTATTTAGGGCATACGGTTGTGGGTAAACCTACTCAAGTTCATAATTGCCTTTATCTTGATACAGGGATGGTTTTTGGAGGGAGCTTAACAATAATTGAGCTTGGTATCTGAATAATTATTAATTACCACAGATTAAAGACATTCAACATGAACTAAAAGAGGATTAGTATAGGTATACGTATACCTATACGAAATGAATATGAAAATTTTGCATGAAAAAGTCTATTGCAATAATATAAGTAATTTGATATAGAATTTAAATAACAATTTTTTGTTATTTGCCTATTTAGATATAAATTATTATATATCAATTATTAACTTATAATATATGGAAGTTAAATTAATGGTTAATGCTAATGTTTTAGAAATAATAAAAAAAAATTTAGAAGTTTTTTTAAATGAAAAAAAGGACAAAGATATTTTAACATTTCTAATGGAAACGTATAAATTTACGGCACATTATGCTGCAAGTTGTGAACTTTCCGAAACATTATATCTTGTTTTAGATAACAGTATTATTCAGGAAATAAAACATAGAAAAGATCAAAGTCATAGAGCCATTAAAGCTGAAGCCTATTTGACTTTTTGCAAATTTGTAAAGTATTGGAGTAATACAACTACATTTATAGCAATTTCTCCAATGGTTGTTTACGAACATTTGGGAAGAAAAATACCTAAAACTAGATGGGAATTACAAATTGCTCTAAATGAATTACATACAATTATATGTGCTACTACCTTAGAGATAAGATATTTAGGTTTTTGTGATGCTGAATCTTTATATCCGTTACTAGAAAATATTGTTCATGATGAGGTTGTGCTTACGACTTATATAAAAAATCTTGATGAGCGTTCTTGGAAAACAGATTTATCCCATCCTCATGGTGTAAAAATACCAATGAGTATTGCTTCAAAATCATTACCTACTTTACCCCAACTAAAATATTTTAGACTAGGGTATATTCATTTTGTTTTATCAGGCAGAGTAGAAAAGTACATAATAGAACAATCCAAACACAATCCTAATGCAATGCCTATTGGAGGTGGAGATTTACCCAATTTATTCTATAAAATAAATACTTATAAAAAAGACCTATTAAAGGGATTAGGTGATATTGATATTTTCCAAATATGTGATGTATCTGGCCAATGCTCCCAGAATTCAGAAAGTTATTTTATTGGCCAAACTTTAGATAAAGATTTAAGAAAAATATTGAATATTAGACATGTCAAATATAGTAGTGTTGAGTTTGTAGTTGGAGAATCTTCTACAAATAAAGAGGATATAAAGAACTTGTTAAGTGTGATGCTTGACCCTTTTGAAGAAGATAAAAAGCGTAGCCAGTTAATCCAGCCTAAATTTTCTGATTTCATTAAATTTATTGAAGAAATCTGTGATCGTAAATTGCTACAACTATATTGATAATTTATTGAATTATAAAAACATAATTTGGATATATGTATCAATGAAAAGACATTGTAGAAGTTATTCCATTACAGGTGAGTGAATTATTTATACCAAACTATTTACGCACACGAATTTCAATTTTTGCAAAATATTTTAAGTTAAAGCAAGGGGATAACTCTTGCCAAAATTCTACTTTATTAAATTGAATCACATAACATGACAACTTACGTGTCGTGTGACGGTCAGAACCTTATATGTGTCAGGTTTCCAAATCCTCTATTGAACTTATGTTTACCTACAGTTTAGTTCACAAATATTTTTTTAAAATTTACCCATGATTATCATGATATTACTAAGATATATTGATATTTTTTTATAATTTAAGTTCATGAACTTTATGCACTTATTTGTTCATTAAAAATACTAAATTTGTCTAAGAGTGTGATGCACCATAAGATCGAACATGAGTCTAATCTAACTATGGTGACTCAACTTTAGAGGAGCCTACTTGTAACTACTTTTTAAAGGTTAAAATTCAAGAATTAATTCAAAAAAATTATTGTTTTTCAGTATATTACCTATTATATGAAATTGGTTAATTAAAGTTTTTATATTATTTTTTTAAAATCAATAGGTTATGTTATCTCAATCAAAGATTATGATCGTACTCTAATCCTCCCAAAATTTATCATAAAAATATAAATTATAAAACTTATGGTAGAATTAAATAAATGTTGGATAAATAAGAACTTAACATGGCTAAGAAAAAGTTTGTAAAGCAATCTAAAGCTAAACTTGCATTCCGTAAAGGGCAGTCATATCAAGTTGCTCCTTTAGTGACTTTAAGCCAGTTAAGAAAAAATATTTCAATAAATGAATATAAAGACTGTATACAACAGTTCTGTATTTTTGGAAAACTTGATGCAAATACATTCCTTCAGTTAGGAAAAGAAAAACCTGAAGAATTAGTAGGACAATATATTGGTTTAGAACCGTTACCTTTAAAAAATGAGTTGTTAGTTGGGCTGTTCTTTTTGGATANNAACGACAAATATCTAAAATAAATAACTATTTAGAAGCTAGGACATCTATACAGGACTTAATCTTAGAAGACAAACCTATTCAAGCTATTAAGCTAATTGATTTATTTATAGAGAAATATGGGTGGAGTTTTTTGGGCAATTGAGATTAGGTGTATTCTTGAACAAAATATAAATGGAACAGAAGGCCTTTCGGAATGGTTAATGCCATTAAAGAAAGCGTCAGCAAAAAGGTTAAATAGTTTAATATATGAAATCTTAAGTGATCGATGTGATGATACTTTTTCTTTTTTTGCATTCTATTCAAAATGTCAAAATTCATTTCCTCGGCTTAAAGGTTTAGATACATGGGTAATACCATATTTGGAATATCGTGCTTTTAATAATATTAGTGATTTAGAAGAAAATATTCCTTTGTTATTATCTAAGGAAATAACATCATCTTTAATTGATTATTATGAAATTTTTATTGATAGTCTGCTCTATATTGAAATTGATAAAGATTTAAGTTATCTAAAACCTTCTGCTAAAACGATAATCATAAATTTAATTGAGGGTGGTATCAAAGACCATCGATTAAATAAGTTATTAAACTTGTTCATAGAGGAGGAAAAAGTTGATTTTATTTTAGGTGATTCAAAACATAAGGTTTTTTTAAAAGCCTTAAACTGTAGTTCAACTGAAAGCTTGGTTGATGACTCCTCATTAAAGAAAAATATTAAAAATCTACTTAAAAAGTGTGAGGAATTAGGTAACACTGCCCAAGATGAAATTGATAATTTATTTAAAATAGGCACTAATTATAAAAACTTAGATTTAGGACAAGTGGTGCTTAATGCAACATTTCATTTTGTGAGTAATAGTATAGGATATAAGCAAAGCCCTAATCAATTTGTATTTAATGAAAATTTTAATCTCGAAGATATTACATTGTTTCCATTTGAAGATGGTATAAAAATTTTAAGACGATATAACAATTTTTATAATGATAATGAAATTATTAGGAGTGTCCTTAATATTTATGATGATAAATTAGATGACCTGGAAGTTAGTAGAAATGTTATTTTTTTATGGCTGGCAAATTATTTATTTTCTGAGAAGAGGTATGATATTTTAGCTAGCTTGCTAAATAAATTGAATGATTTTGGCGGCTTTTGGTCAAGAGAAGTTGCTAAATTTAATTTAGTAATCTTAAATGAGAAAGGTCAAGTTGTTGAAGCAATAGATTTGATCAATAATTGGATAATGAATTCCCCTCGTAATATAAATGAGTTTAAAGTTTCTACGATATTTGATCGACGAAAATGGCGTTTTTTTAAAAATTTAGATTTCATTAAAGTGGGAGTAATCTCTCACCATTCATACCAAGTAACCGACATAGCTGGCATTGGGTATATTTGCAAAATGGCTTGCCGTTCTATTCTTGAAAGTGGAATGAGAGATGAAATTAACTCTATTTTTTATAATAAGGTAGATATTCAAAAAGAAATTATTCATTTTTTTTCAAACGTATGGGTTGATGAAAACCTATCTTTATGTGATAAATTTGATACAACTGAAAAGATTAGAAAAGAACGTATAGAAGTATTGCAGTTGTTACTACAATGGGATGCTGGAAATTCTTCTATTTATACTGATGAAATTAAAGATTTAACGTTTGATCAAACATTGCAGAAAGGTTTAAGACAAATTGACCAAACAAGAGTTTTTGTAAATGAATCAGCAATTAGTAGATGGGCTGAATCTGAAATACTTCCAGATTTTAAACGCTGGATTAGTGTAAAAGATTCTTCATCAGGGACTCGAGTAATTGATGATATTATTAGTCAGTTTTCAGTTGATGCAAATAGCCGCCAATTACTTTCAGATATATCTGATGGTCAGCCGAATATCTCATCTGCATTATTAATCGAAATTGTAGATCGACTTTATAAGCGGTTTTTAAATGATCCTACCGATGGCTTAGATTGTTATTTGAGTTTAAGGATTCGGCACGGTAGCTTAAGAGGAACTGTTTTTGGTCCTTTAGAGGAAAATAGATTACTTTATTTTTCAAGCGATATATCCAAAGAAGAATTTTTAAGAATTTGGGGTAGTATTGTAGATTTTAATATTGTTGANTTAGAGGAAATTTTAGTTCCTCTTGAGGATTTTTCTAAGAAAATTAAAGGCCTGGTAGATGATTTAATTAATGAGTTAGTTCAAATTAATTCTGTTGAGAAACCTAGAGGAGCATTCAAATATATTTTAAGTCCTGAGTTTTTAAGAATAATTAATGGCTTGATGGAAGAATCGAATTTATCATTCTCAGCTTTTCTAGCCACCTGCTATTTCTTATTTTGGAAAATTGTTGAATTAGCTTTAAAAGACCTCAATTTTTATATTGCTAATAATTTTAAAGATAAGCTTAAGTTTGAATTTGATGAGTTAATTAATAATTTACGTAGCTTGAATAATCGGTCAGCTTTATTGCCAATTATTACAAGACTTCAAAGTGTTTCAACAGATACTCAAACACAATGTGATGTGATTTCTGATTGGTTCAGAATTCCAGCTCACGTTGAAGATGAAGATTTTCAATTGCCTGATGCAATTGATATTGCACAAGCAGCAACACGCAATGTTTATCGGACTTTAGATGCCAAATTTAGACATGAAAACACTATCAAAATTCCTCTTACGACAACAGCTTTAGCTGTCTTAACTGATTGTTTATTCGTGATTTTTGAAAATGCTTGGAAACATTCAGGACTTGGGTCAGCTTTAGAATATATTGATATTGAAACACAATATGATGAATCCAATAAACTTCTGACTTTTACAGTTTACAGTGATGTATCTGAAGATCGAAAGTTAGCATTGAGTCTATGTGAAATTCAACGCCTGAAAGAAAAATATGTTAGTACATTGCCAATCCATTTGGTTAATCGAGAAGGTGGTTCTGGTTTTGCTAAACTTGCGAGATTAGTTCGGTATGTAAATAGAACACAATGCCCTGAGCCTTTTAATTTTGGCCTTAAAGATTCACGCTGGTTTGTACAAGTTACAGTTCCTTTGTTTGAGCGAGAGGGGAGATTTGAAGCCTATGAGTAATAAGCCAATAGTCTTAGTTATTGAAGATGATAAGCCAAAACAAAAATCAATATTGTCTTTTTTAACGTCAACATTACGTGAAGATATTGTAATCATATCCGTTGAATCTTTATCTAGCGCAATTGCCGAATTATCTACTAAAACCGTTATTTTGGCAGTGGTGGATATGTCAATCCCACAGTTTGATGTTGCAAAGGACAGACTTGGTGGTGGTAAGCCTCAAGGTTTCGGTGGAGCAGATGTTTTAAGATTCATAGATAGTGAAACTGATGAAACATACAGTATTGTTTTAACACAATATGAAGAGTTCAAACTACCACAGATAGATAAGAAGCATGATCCAAGAGGATTACAAGAGATATTGAAACAGGAGTTGGATGAACGCTTTTTGGGTGTAATTCATTACACAGGTCAATATGGGCCATGGCAAACTGCTTTGGCTCAAGTTTTAAGAAATCTTAATTTGGTAGCAAGTAAATAATGCACGTATTACTTATAGATGATGATTACGCAAAAATTGAGCGACTCAAGAGCTTCTTGATTGAGCAAGGTGTTGAAAAAAATGATTTATTGGTTGCTACAGATGCTGCTGATGCAAGCAGAAAGTTAAAGGCTTACAAAATTGATCTGATGCTTGTTGATGTTTTACTACCAGTCCGAAAAGATGCTAAACCATGTGCTGATAGTAGCATTAACTTGCTTAGACAAATAGTTGAGGATGGAATTTTTCCAACCCCTACGCATATTCTAGGCGTAACAGCATGCGAAGAAACACGGAATACAGTTGATGAACAGTTTAGAGAGCTTGTAACGAATGTACTGCATGTCTCTGCTGATCAAGATGACTGGAAAGGTGTGCTTCAACAATTTGTTCAACGGTTATTAAGAACAGAAAATGAAAATGAATCCTTTATTTATGACGTGGTTGTTTTAAATGCATTAAGAAAACCAGAGTTAGAAGCCGTATATAAGAGTTGGCCACTTGAGCTTTCAGATGAAAAACTTGTAGGTTCAAATATTAATTGTAAAACTGGGTATTTAAATATAAATAATAAAGTACTAAAAATTGCTTGTGCTCATTTAAATCAAATGGGGCCTATTGCTGCGACTCATTCTACTGAAGTTGTATTAAGACAATTCAGGCCAAGGGTTTTAATTATGACTGGTATATGTGGTGGGTTTTCGGATGTTGTATCAGTAGGTGATGTTGTTGTAGCTGATAAAAGTTGGGATTGGCAAGCTGGAAAATGGACAGAAGGTGAGTCATTACAATCTGCCTCTGATCCTAAAGAAGCTGATTATGAGTTGGTTGCTTTGGCAAAGACAATCGATGCTGATATGGAATCATTTTATCAACAATATCCAGAATACAAACCAAGAAATCATCCTAAACTAATACCTGCACCAATGGTTTCAGGTAGTTCTGTGGTGGCTTCTGCAGATATTCAAAAGGTCTTCAGAGGTCAACATAGGAAAATGGCTGCTATAGATATGGAATGTTATGGAGTATATTACAGTTGTGCGAATCATTCTGGCCAAGCAACCAAAGTAATCTGCATTAAATCTGTTTCCGATCTAGCTGATAGAGCTAAAGATGATGACTTTCATAAATATTGTAGCTTTATAAGTGCCAGTGTAGCTCTCAAGTTGATAGATAAATTCTTTAACAAATAAATTAAAGATGGTGTTCTGAGAAATAAAAAATCCGACATTTA
>Ga0065703_1000274_pt1 | contig 15555 bp, 17 predicted proteins | sample SwiRhicommunBV21_FD_59090 | JGI IMG/M metagenome (GOLD analysis project Ga0065703, IMG submission 59090) | Switchgrass rhizosphere microbial communities from Buena Vista Grasslands Wildlife Area, Michigan, USA - BV2.1 v1 | ecosystem: Host-associated > Plants > Roots > Rhizosphere > Soil ...
TTATTGGCTGGGTTTGGTTATCTTATTAAGTCACTTTAATAAAAAATCACACGCAGCCTTCCTTAAAGGTCGTGGTGGTTGTGGTGATTTTATTCAAAAAACAGTTCATTTGTTTTAACTGCCCATAATTAAAGCGTGATTAACCATACCATAGCTTTTTCAAAAGAAACAAAGCTTTTTAAATTTTTTATTTTGTGAAGTACCTTTTACTCTTAATTAGTTCTTACAGAAATACTTCATAATAGAAAACTAATTTATTTAACTGAAAGTAAGTATTCATATGCTGTTTTTTCATCACTCTGTAGTTTAATGACTGCATCAGTTTCATCATTCAAAGTAAGGTTAAATACCTTCTCACCATCATAAGAAATTTGATGGCCCATACGGAATTCTGAATCAATTGACTCAAGAATAATAAAATTACCTTCGATATTCGAAGCAATATAGTAAGTATTGTTCCGGTGAACATATCTAATTGTGTACATCACTATTTAAATTCCATCTAAAAAATTATGTTTTTTCTTAAATAATAAAAAAGCTCAATTCATCTTCTCAAGCAGAAATGAAGCTAGCGAAAAAAAGATCCGCCCTTCTTTTGATTTCTAGCACTAATCATTCAGCGCTAAACTAATATATAAATATTACAGAAATACTTAACAATAAAAAACCCCGCCATTAGTCGATACTGAGTCGGGTTTCTTGTACCGTCATATGTCTGAGAGAACTAACTCTCACATGAACTAACTGCTATTTAAATTAATCTTTACACTTAACTTTTAAAACGGCTGCTTTGGTATTTACTGGAATTAGCAGTCCTGAATTATAGACAGTATGATGATTTACGATTTTGTTATTGCTATCCAACTCATCAAAACCTTTATCTTTACATATTTCCTCTGCCTTCCCGATTAACTTTGACCTCAAAGCTTCTCTTGAACCAAATGCATTACTTTGAGCATGAAGTTGGTAAACACCAGGATTCACCTCAGCTACAGTAGGTGGAAACATTTGTAGACAACCGGACAAGGTACAAGCTGCTATTGCTAAAACAACTATTGATTTAGTCTTTTTCATTTATTTGAACTTAAAATAAAATAACGTAGCAAAAATAAAGTCTAGATATGACATTTATATTTCAAGGTATAAAAAAAGCCCACTTTTTCAAGCAGGCCTTCCCCTTATGATTTTTTGCGCTGATCATTCAGGACTTTTGTTGTACTTAGCAACTCGCGGATATTACAGAAGTATTTGACAATAAAAAAGCCCATCAGAAGAGATTATTTACTATTTGGTGAAACCATTTTTTTCAGGTTTAACCACTTCATCAAATTGCTCTGCCGTAACTAAACCAAGCTCAACAGCAACCTGCTTTAAAGTTTTATTTTCTTTATAGGCAGTCTTGGCAACTTTTGCAGAATTTTCATAACCAATCACTGGGTTTAAAGCAGTGACCAACATGAGAGAGTTATGTAAGAAGTGATCAATTTTATCCTGATTAGGCTCAATTCCCACCGCACAGTGATCATTAAAACTATTACACGCATCGCCAAGCAACTGAATAGACTGCAATAAGTTGTAAGCAATCACTGGCATAAATACGTTTAATTCAAAGTTACCTGAAGCACCAGCCACATTAATGGTCGTATCATTTCCAAGCACTTGTGCAACAACCATCGTCATTGCTTCACTTTGTGTTGGGTTTACTTTGCCCGGCATAATGCTTGAACCAGGTTCATTTTCTGGGATACGGATTTCACCAAAACCACAACGTGGCCCACTTGCCAACCAACGAATATCATTCGCAATTTTATTTAAACTGACTGCAAGCGTTTTTAATGCACCAGAAGCAAAAACAGCAGCATCACGTCCTGCAAGTGCTTCAAATTTGTTTGGAGCAGTCACAAATGGTAAGCCCGTAAGTAAAGCAAGCTGATCCGCTGCTTTCACTGCATAGTCAGGATGTGCATTTAGCCCTGTACCTACCGCAGTACCACCCAATGGTAATTCATATAAGCCTGTTAATGCCTGTTGCAAACGAACTAATCCATGCTCAAGCTGAGAGACATAGCCACTGAATTCTTGACCTAAAGTTAATGGCGTTGCATCTTGTAAATGGGTACGACCAATTTTAACAATAGACTGAAACTCATCAGATTTTTTTTGCAAAGTCGCTTTAAGCTGTTCTACCGCAGGAATGAGTAATTCATTAATTTGTCAAACTTGCAGCAACATGGATTGCCGTTGGAAATGAGTCGTTCGTTGATTGAGCACGATTGACATGGTCATTTGGATGTACAGGTTTTTGGGCACCTAACACTTGACCTAATTTTTGGTTTGCAATATTGGCAATCACTTCATTGCAGTTCATGTTACTTTGCGTACCAGAACCAGTCTGCCATACAACTAAAGGAAACTGTGAATCCCATTTACCATCAATTACTTCTTCAGCCGCGCCCACAATATATTGGCTCAAATCTTGCGGTAACTGTTCAAGTTCAGCATTGGTTATCGCAGCAGCCTTTTTTACTAGCCCCATTGCTCGAATCATGGCACGTGGTAATCGTTCTTGCCCGATTTTAAAGTTCTGTAAGCTGCGTTGAGTCTGTGCTCCCCACAATGCTTCATTCGGAACTTCAATCTCACCCATAGTGTCATGTTCAATTCGTGTTTGCATAGAAACCTCAGTTGTCTGGTTAAAGAACTTACGGGCTGAAGCAAGTATTTGCTCTGGCTAGTTAATTTTTAATATCGTACTCAAGCATTCCATTATTGTAAATAAGAATCATTATCTTATCTTCCATTTAATGTATTTTGATAAAAGCGCCATTCATCTTCAATCATTTGTTTTAAAGAGCGTTTAGGTGTCCATTGCAATAATGTTTTTGCTTTTTCTATATTTGCCCCAACCTGACCTAACTCAACATGCTTATAAATCGCAGGTTGAGTCGCAATTTCAGCTTGAGTTACCTGTGAAATTTCATCTAGTAATTGACGAATAGAGTGAACTTGGTCATGGGCAATATTGAATGCCTCACAACAATGTGTTTGATCACGCAGCCAATGTAAGCTTGCAGTTACAGCTTCACACACATCTAAAACGTGTAGAAAACTGCGTTCAGTCGTATGGTCTGATGTTTCAGCTTGATCTTGTAATTCAATCAAATCGCGTTGCATTGCTGCAACTTGCATCGCAAGCGGTACAATATTTTTAGGGAGCTGTGCGACATACTCTCCGAGTACCCCATGTTCAAATGCACCTACAATATTAGATAAGCGCAAGATCGCAATTTTCCACTCATGATCAATTTTATAAGTATCACGGATAATTTCTTCAATCATCTGTTGAGACTTAATATAAGGATTAGGATAAGTGTAATTAAATTCTTCTGTTTCGCTTAATTGCAAACCAGATTTTCCATAAGCTGCAAGGCTTGACAGCTGAATAAAGTGACGAACACCTGTGCGTTGCATGGCACGCAGTAAACTCATGATGCAACTTACATTATCATTATAATATTCAAGAGGTTTAAGATTAGATTCTTCAATTGATTTAAACCCAGCAGTATGAATAACTGCATCAATTGAATATTGCTCGAAGACCTTATTCAATGCAGGTGTATTACGCACATCAAGTTTAACAAATGGAACGTACATACCAGAAATAAACTCTAGCCGCTCCAGCGTTTGCAAGGTCGAATTAGCCAAATTATCGACAATTACCACTTCTTGCCCTTGGGCCATTAGACTCAAAGCAATGTGTGAACCGATAAAGCCTAAACCACCTGTCACTAAAATCATTGTATACTTACCTTTCTCTTAATGCATCTACGCCCATTTAGACGTATGACCATAGTGAATTCTTAATGAGTACATTACTACTAATTACCTCTGCTCCTACTTCCATTCATGCTTGGCATGCGTTAGGACTTGCCCAGGCACTCAAAAGTAAAAATGAAGACTTTCGTGTATTCTTTTACCAAGACGGCGTGCAGGTTGCTAATGATTTTCAATGGGTTCCTGACGACCAGCGTAATTTAACGCATGAATGGCAAAAGCTTGCGATTCGACTTCCTGTATGTGTGAGTGCTGCCCTCGCTCGTGGTATTACCGATGCAGAAAATGCCAGTCGCCATCACCTTACTCATTACAACCTTGCCAAAGACTTTCAACTCGTCGGGTTAGGTGAACTTGCTGATGCGGTACAGTCAGCATCTCGTCTTATTCAATTTTAAGTTACTTTGTTTGCTTAGATTGTTGCTTTTAAAAGGTATATTGTGTGAAATCTGTACTCGTCATTTTAAGCCAAGCCAACTTAACTAGTCTTCAAATCAATGAAAGCCTTTCCGCTACTATGGTTTTAGCAACCTTTGGCTCACCAGTCAAAGTATTATTGAAAGATGCTGCTCTTAGCCTCTTGCAAAATGACCTGAGCTTTAACCATTTTCATCATATCTTCAAAGTAGCATCAAATATGGTCGAAAGCTTTGAATTTTATGATTTAAGCCCCATTCTTATCGAAAGCAAAAATCAACAAAATCCTTTTGTTCAACAAACAGAACAAGAGCTCGAATTCATTCAGTTAAATAATGAGTTCATTCAGTCTTTTGACCATGTCTTATATTGGTAGATGAAGGTGTAAATTTAATGAATCCATCAACACTTTATCTCGTGCAATCTACTTATCACAATACACCAAATATTATTGGTGAATTAAGTCATCTTTATCAGGCAGGTGACCAAATTATTTTTATGGGTGATTCGGTTGCCCGGCTTTCAGCTCAAATTATTCAACAGTTTAAATCTGTTTCATGCTTAAGTATCGAAAAAGATTTACTCGATACAGATACTTTAGCTCAGATAAATGTATTGGACTATGATCAATTTGCAGATCTGGTTTTAACATTTAATCGCTGTATTTCTCTTAAATAATAGATTTAGGCTAGTTTCATGAATTTAGAATTAGACCAAGATGGTCATTTGGTTGATTATACAATTTGGAATCCTGAAGTTGCACAAGAGCTTGCCAAGTCACTTGATCTTGAACTAACCGATTGGCATTTCGAAGTTTTAGCTGCTGTGCGTCAGTTTTATCAACAGTTTGGTCACTCTCCAGCAACTCGCCCACTGATTAAATTTTTAATGAAAACCGTAAGTCCAGATATTAATAATGCCGTGTTGCAGCAACAATTTAATACTGGTTTAGTTGCCCGCCATTTAAGTCGTTTGGCAGGTGTTCCTAAACCAGCAAATTGTTTATAAAGCTAAGCAAACTTTTTAGCAGCAGCGACGCATAAAAGGGTTGCTGCTGTAACCACCAACATCGACCAGCTCACATGTTCATGCAATAAGGCTGCCGCAATGGCTAGACCCATTAAAGGCTGTAAGAGTTGTAGTTGACTAATCGCAGCAATTCCACCTTGGGCAAGTCCTTTATACCAAAAAAAGAAACCAATAAGCATGCTAAACAAAGACACATAAATGAGGCCGACTACAGCTGATGCCGATATATTCTGGAAAGAAGTAGGCATATAAAAAATAGTAAGAAACAGCATGAAGGGTAATGATAAAATGAGCGCCCAACAAATGACCTGCCACCCGCCTATTTTTCTTGAAAGTACACCGCCTTCTGCATAACCAAAGCCACAGAAAATAATCGCCATCAACATATAAAAGTCCCCTATTCCAAGTGATGTATCACCAGAAATAAAAAACATATAAGCGAAAACAACCGCACTCCCCAAGACTGCAAATATCCAGAAAAATTGATTCGGCTTTTCTCCACCTCTCAGTACAGCAAATATTGCAGTTGCAAGCGGTAAAAGACTAACAAAGACAATTGAATGAGCTGCATTCATATATTGCAAAGCGAGAGCGGTAAATAACGGAAAACCAATCACCACCCCTAAAGCGACTATAGCAAGTGGCCACCAATCTTTCTTAGCTGGCTTCTTTTCTTTTAAAACTAAAATAAGGATAAGACCCAAAATACCAGCAATCGCTGCACGTGCTGCGGTTAAAAACCCAGGTTCAAACCCCATTACAGCTACACGTGTTGCCGGTAGTGACCCTGCAAAAATAGCCACGCCAATAAAACCATTTACCCAGCCATTCATAAACCTATTCATAATTTTCTCCGTCACTATACGAAGAATTTAAGCTGTGCTAAGGTGATTAAACCAGATACAAAGCAGTACAATTTAAAAGAACTGTTATGTACTTATAACCAGTACAGTTGAGATTGTAAGCCCGTGAACCAGAGCAAAACAAAAATTGAAATTGTCATTTCAGAGATTGAGCAGCAAATAAAAAATCGATCTTTAATGCCCGGAGCACGCTTACCCTCTGTTCGCAAGTTAGCAAATGATCTTGGCTTTTCAGTATCAACTGTTGTAGAAGCGTATGAAAGATTAATTGCTTTAGGCAAAATCGAATCAAGAACTGGATCGGGATTTTATATTGTTGGCCCGCTCGCACCCTTAGATTTAAGTGAATTAGGCCCTAAATTAGATCGTTCAGTTGATCCATTATGGATTTCACGTCAATCTTTGGAAGCGAAAGCAGATGTTTTTAAGCCTGGTTGTGGTTGGTTACCCGATGAGTGGATGCCACTAGACAGTATTCGTAAAGCTTTAAGGATGGCTGCAAGGAGTTCAGACGCTTGTTTAATGGGTTATTCAACCCCGTTAGGTTTACCACCTTTGCGGGATTTATTAGCAAGGCGTGCTCAATCAAAAGGAATAGATGCAAATCTGAATCAAGTACTTTTGACAGATTCTGGTACTCAATCGATCGATTTAGTTTTCCGGTTTTTACTAAAGCCCGATGACGTCGTTCTGATTGATGATCCTTGTTATTTTAACTTTCATGCATTGCTTAAAGTTCATCAAGTCAAGGTTATTGGTATCCCGTACACACCAACAGGTCCCGACTTAGACGCATTTAAAGAAGCAATTGATACTTATAACCCACGTCTTTATATCACCAACTCAGGAATTCACAATCCAACTGGAGCAACGCTTTCTCTTTCTACTGCGCACCAACTCTTAAAATTGATTGAGCAATCTAACTTAATAGTAGTTGAAGACGATATTTTCTCAGATTTTGAATATACACCAGCACCTAGACTCGCGGCTTTAGATAATCTTTCACGCGTCATCTTTATTGGAAGCTTTTCTAAAACATTATCTGCTTCTATTCGTTGTGGCTATATTATTGCCAAACCTGAATGGATGGATCAGCTCACCGACCTAAAAATTGCCACAAGTTTTTCTCACAATGGTGTTTCTGCTGAAGTTTTGCTTACCGCTTTAACAGATGGTTCTTACCGTAAACATATAGAATTATTAAAAGTTCGTTTAGCAAAAGCGATGCACGATACCATTACAAAACTTGAACCTCTGGGTATAAAGCCATGGATTAAGCCTCAAGCGGGAATTTTTGTTTGGTGCCATTTGCCAGAGGGTATTGAAGCTTCAAAAATTGCGAAATATTGTATTAATCATAATGTTATTCTTGCGCCAGGCAATGCTTTTAGCCAAGCTTCTAATGCAGGTCAATTCATACGATTTAATGTAGCTCAGTCAAATCATGACCACATTTATAAGACTCTAGCTGATGCTATTCAACAAGAGTCTTCATAATTTATAGCAGGATAAATTAAGCTTGTTTCTGTTTTTGTTCAATATATGCAAAATAACCTGGCCCAGCTGAAACTTGCACTTGTTTTGCATGTAAAGGTTCATGGCAAACCGAACATACCATGACTGGTTCAAACTTATGTCCACAAGTTTTATGACGATATTCTAGTGGCTTGCCTAAGCCTTGGTCCATCCATTTATCTGCCCAATTCGCCATAGACAAAATAATTGGATAAAGTTCAAAGCCCTTATCAGTGAGTTTGTATTCAAAGCGTTCTTGACGATCAAAATAAGGGGCTTTGGCTAATATTTCATATTCAACCAACCGCTTTAAACGATCTGAAAGGACATGACGAGTTACGCCTAATGATTTTTGAAAATCGTCAAAACGTCGTATTCCCATAAAAGCATTACGTAATATTAGCATCGTCCATCGATCGCCAATCACTGATAGCATACGAGCAACCGAACAAGGTTGATCACCGATGTCATCCCATTTCATCTTTATGCGTTCCTCGAAATTTCCTAGCCCAACGGCCCTATTGTTTATACCCTAAACCACTTACTACGATTTATGCAAGATTCATTATAAAAATAACTTCTTATCCACTTTATAAAAAAATTTTCATTATGAAAAAAGAGAAAGTTATTATTAAAAATTGCTAAATAAATATAACCCACTCATTTTTCATAATGAGTCATATTTACCATCTTTTATAATTAATTTGAAATAAATACGCCCTTTAATATATTGCCTGCTTCCAGTTTTACACCTGTCGGAATACGAACCAGACAATTGGCCTGCATTAAATTACTCAGCATATGTGATTGCTGTTTTGCCAGACTTTTTATTTTAAGCTGTCCATTTTCAAAATAAGCATACATTCGTAAAAAACGTTCACGTGCATCTTCTTTTAAATCATGATCTAAAATCGCACTAAACCACTCCGGCCCTGTTTGATTTCCCTGTAGGGTATCTAGCAATGCCTTACCATACACCTGCATAGACACATAGACCGCAGCGGGATTACCCGGCAAACCGAGCAAATAACAACAATGATCTGTTTCTGGGTTTGAATATTCAGCAAAGAACAATGGCTTGCCAGGTTTCTGTTTTACTTTCCAAAAGATTTGTTCAAAACCAACCTCAAAAGCACATGGTCGTACAAAGTCATAATCACCTACAGAGACTCCACCTGTCGTTATAATGACATCATGGCTGTCTTTTAACTGATTAAAGTAATGCGTGACTTGCTCTGCCTCATCTGCCACATGAATCAGTTTAATATTTAAGCCATAATCTTCAAACCAAGCTTTTAATAATGGCCCATTTGCATCAAAGATTTTGCCGTCGACAAGATCTTCTGCCGTTTCTGCAACTTCATCACCAGTCACCAAAACAGCGACTTTCGGTGCACGATAAACTTCAACAGTTTGCACACCTGCCATACTTAAAGCAGCCAAGCTTCCAATATTAAGAAATTGGCCTGTTTGTGCCAGCAATTGTTCTTTCTGGACTTCTTCACCTGTAAATCGAATATCAGCTTGAGGACGTATATGCTCAGTTAAACAAATTTCTTGGCCCGAAAGAACCGATACAATTTCCTGCCGAGCAACATGTGTTGTTCCTTCTGGAATTTTACCGCCTGTGAATATACGAATAGCCTGACCTTCATGAAGGTTGTCATGGCTCTCACTTCCTGCACGAATCTCACCAGTAACCTGAAATTTTTGATTATTTAAATCTTCTGCATGGCTACAAAGTGCGTAACCATCTACCGCACTTTGAGAAAAGCTTGGCAGATTAATTTCTGAATAAATTTCTTTAGCGAGATATCTACTTAGACTGTTTTGAAGAACTTGGTTTATCGAACCCAACTTTTTTGGCTGCTTAACAATCAGCTCAAGTGCTTCATCTACACTAATTAATCCACGCTCTGTACCACAACCTGACATTACTCATATCCTCCCGGATGCGGTAAATCACGGCACACATCAAAAATATGGACCAATGCTGGTAAAATGGCAGCCATTGATTCGCTTGCTCCACCACGGCTTCCCGGTAAAGTCACCACTAGAGAACGGTCGATAAAACCTGCTACTCCGCGAGACATTGCAGCATATGGTGTGCGTTTTTGTCCAAATGAACGCGCAGCTTCCATTAAGCCGTCTAGCTTGCGCTCAAGAAGTGGTTCTAGCGTATCGACCGTAATATCACGCTTACCAATTCCGGTTCCACCCACCGTCATAATGCAAGCATATGACTTACTCAGCTCAAGCACTAAATCTTTTAGAACATCTGCTTCATCAGGCAAAATTTGATAATGAATCGGATCAAACCCTGCTTCAGTTAAAGTTTCAACCACAGATTTTCCGGCGGTATCGGGTTTTCTACCGGCTGCAACGGTGTCGGATAACACTATGACTGCTGCCGAAACGGGCTGACGAAGTACACGTTTAAAGTGCGATTTACCACCCTTTTTCTTAAGCAGTTTACATTGATCCATCCAGAGTTCTTCTGGTTCACAATGTGGTTTTAACATGTCGTAAATGGTTAAACCTGCAAGGCTTGCAGCCGTGAGGGCTTCCATTTCTACCCCAGTAGGACCAATCGTTTCGACCACCGTAATAATCTTTACAAAATCATGTTCTAATTCATATTCAACATCTGCACGATAAATCGGCAGTGGATGACACAAAGGAATCAGCTCATCAGTTCGTTTGGCTGCCAAGATTCCTGCCACACGTGCGGTTTTTAATGCATCGCCTTTTTCGGTGTTCCCTTGTCTTAATAGCTCAATACAATGTGGGGGTGCATATAAAATCGCTTGTGCTTCAGCAACACGATAACTTTCCGGCTTCATTCCTACGTTTTTCATTATTTATCCTAGTGGTGCATATTTCAGTGTGAGTGTTCATGGCCGGCATGATGGTGGTGATGCTTGTGTTCTTGTGGCGCATCTTTGCGAATACAACAGCCTTCTACATAATGACTCGTACCATCTGTAAAGAACTCTTCTTTAAAAACTGGCACTTCATGCTTCACCCGCTCAACCGCTTCCTCACATGCTTGAAAAGCTTCACGGCGATGGGCTGCATAAGCAATCGCAATAATGGCTGTCTCACCTACATCCAGATGACCGATTCGATGAACGACCCGCACATAAGATACCTGATACTTTTTCTCAATTTCCAGTTCAATTTCACGTATCATTTTCTCAGAAAGTGGCTTATATGACGTATATTTCAACGCTTTAACAGCTTTACCTTCATGGTGATTACGAACCGTACCTATAAAAATATCGATTCCACCACATTCAGGAAATGATTGGATAGGATCAAAAGTATCTAAACTTAAAGCCTGCTCTTGTATACGTGCAAAATCTCGCATGACTCATCCTCCTGCAACTGGTGACAATAAAACCAAAGTACATGGCTCACTTAAAGCAGATTGTCTCGTTATGACATTATCGCCAATCGCACATGCACATTTTTCCATGGCTTGTGTACATTCTGGATGTAATGAAACAATTTCATCTAATACATTTTTAACCAAAATATGATTGGGACAAACCAACGAAAGGTTTTGAGGAAGCAATTTTTCAATTGCGCCAAACGCTTCTATTTTAATTTGGATAGATTGCTGCATTTATCCCCCAAGCATATGCATACTGATTTTACGGGTTTGTTGATGTTGTAAGGCATGAAAGCCTTTAGCTTTGTGCCAAATATACGGCATAACCATATCTGTTAACTGTTGAATATACATTGCATGATCAGCTGTCGTACGTGCACGTAATAATGATTGAAGCTGCGGTTTAATATTTAGACCTTGCGGCGCAAATAAACAGTTATATAGTTCGCCTTGTGCAGTTAACCGTATACGGTCGCATTGATGGCAAAATGAATGAGTGATTGTGGAAATAATTCCAAGAGAGTAGCTATTATTGATCAGATATTGGCGTGCTGGCTCATGCTGTTGTTCGACGACCTGTACTGAATAATGGGGTTGCAAAGCCTGTAAAATTTCAGCCTCACTCACTACATCTTTGCTAGACCAAAGCGCATCGCCATCAAGTGGCATAAACTCAATAAAGCGTAAAGGAATATGATTGGCGATTGACCATTTAACCATCGGTAAGATCTGATCGTCGTTTTTATTTTTCATCAGTACGCAGTTAATTTTGAATGGTAATCCGACATCTTTAGCAGCTTGAATACCCTCGAGAACGGGTTCTAATTTTTTCTTGGTTAGCTCTTTAAACTGAATAGCATCAAGACTGTCTAAACTAATATTTAGGTCATCTAATCCGGCATCTTTTAACTGCTTAGCATATTTTGCAAGGTAATGCCCATTTGTAGTCATTGAAATACGTTTTAGGCCTAACGCTTTCAAAGCTTGTAACTCACGAACAAAATGCACAATGCCTTGACGCATTAATGGTTCGCCGCCTGTAATGCGGATACTTTCAACACCATGTTGCACCATAAAATGACAAAATTGAAAGAGTGCCTCAAAACCAAGCAGATCTTGCTTATTCAACCATTCAGGATGTTCAGGCATGCAATATACACACTTAAAGTTACAGCGATCAGTTACGGAAATACGTAACTTTCGCTTTATACGACCATATTGGTCTTGAAGAACCAAAGGTGTATTTTCAGAGTGATATTGTTTCATCATTTGCACTCATATCGAGAACAGTTCAAATATTGCTGGCACTTTTTCTGAGCAATTAAAATAGAAATTTGCTCTTCTATAGTGCTCTGCTGCTTAAGCAAAATTTGTTCCAATTCTATTTATCATCCATAACTTTTTAGCTTTTTAATAGATCTTTTGCCGCACCACTTCAACTGTCATTTTATAACTGTATAGATTTAGTGCGACTCCAATCTCTTGTATGCCCTACATTATTTCTAGCATTTTTCTAGACGGATGGGTACATATTTATGGTACGGTGTTTTCGATAAAGGATCACAATGTTCACCAGACACCAGAAGATTTAATTGTGGCCCTATTGGCTCTCCACCTTGAAAGCGCATGCCATAGCCATGTGGAAGTGACACAACACCTTTTCGCATACCCTCATCAAAATCTACAGTTACCTGAATTGCTCCGTGTTGTGAGATACATTTGAGTTGATCTCCTACAGCTACATTCAGGTTTGTAGCGTCTTCAGGGTGAATTCGTAAAGCCCCTTCTGCATCTACTTTTCGCCATGCAGGGTCACGGTAAATCTGATTAGCGTTATAGCTACGGCGCTCTCCCGACAAAAGTATGAAAGGAAACTCTTCAATACTAAATTGATGATTTTTTAAATTTGCCAACTCATTCAACATTTCGGTAATAGCCAGACGTATTTTTTTGTCTTTGTATGCAACAAGCTTCCAAACTTCGTCATATTCATGTTGCGATAACACCACACCTGAACGCTGATTTAAAATTTGCTCAAACAAACGAACACCTAAGGTTAAAGGGTTACCTTTATAACCAGCACGGCGCACAGCTTTCGTATGTAAAACAGAATATTGAATAGACAGTGGTAATAAAAAAGCAACTGAAGCAGCTGAGTTTTCTAAATGTTTACCTAAAGTGCGATAGAGAATTGAGGCTGCAAAAGGAATGTATTTTTTATGTCGAGCAAAAGTTAAACCTAAAGCCGACAGATAAGGTAAATATGCTGTTTTTTTCGAGTCGACCGCGGCTATTTTTTCTAACACTGGAAAGCTTTTAGGAATGACCTTCATGGCTTCAAGTAATCGTGTATAAATTTCGGCTTCTGGTAACGTATTGCTTTGGGCAGTGAATACCGGATGTCTCAGGTGAAAACCGTTTTTAGGAAACTCAAGATTAAAACCTGTAAATTCCCATTTTTCAAATTGCGTATGTGCAGGCAAAATATAATCTGCAAATCTAGCTGTTTCCGTCATGGCAACATCGACCACAACCAACAAATCTAATGCTTTAAATGCTTCCTCATAAGCAGGTGTATCAGGATAGGTTAATAAAGGATTACAGCTATCTACAAAAACTGCGCGAATTCGTTTTTCGCCTGCTTTTAATATTTCGTCAGGTAAAATATTGGGTGGGAAAAAACCTGAGATCGGAAACATTTTATGGTAAACGCTACGTCGATATTTCGGCTTTCTTTCATCTGTATCACTTAAAATTGGAATGAACATAGTGTGTAAATTATTAGTGCCTTGCTTTCCAAAGTTTCCAGTCAATAAATACAGTAATTTTTCTAAATATCCGTTTAATGTCGTATTTAAAGTATGCTGAATACCTAAATCGATGCGCACACAGCCTCTTTTAGCTTTGGCAAAATCTCGAACCACTTGGTAAATCAAATCGACTGGTACATCAGCTTTTGCAATATATTCTTCAATCGGGACACGACTAAAAGCTGTTTTTACCTCTTCAAAGCTTTGTGTATGCTGTTTAATGAACTTCACATCATAAAGTTGTTCTTTAATAATAATGGCAATCATGGCCGACATTAAAAAAGCATCTGTCCCGGGTTTTAACTGCACATGAATATCTGCTTGTTTTGCCGTTTCAGTAACGCGCGGATCAAATACCACCATGGTACGATTGGGGTCTTTTTTAATATGCTTTAGCGTATCTCGTGCATTTGGAATTCCATGTGCCTGAAACGGATTTGTACCAATAAAAAGTACATAATCTGCGTATTCAACATCTTCGGTGGTATGACAGGCCTGACTTCCAAATAAACGACCATTCAGCCAAAAATCACCCGTTTTTTCTTGAGCAAGAGAGTTGTAAGCATAATAACTTTTCATGGCTAGCAAAAGTTGACGCCCGTAAGCTGCACCTAAATGATTGCCTTGGCCACCGCCCCCAACCGAAGCAAAAGCGTTACCGCCAAAATTATCTCTAATCTGGACTAATCGATTAGCAATTTCGTGTATAGCATTGTCCCAACTAATTTTTTGAAAAGAACCATCTGGTTGACGCTTCAAAGGTGTAGTCAATCGGTCTGCATGCTGCTGATAATGCTGTAATCTTGCGGCTTTTTGACAAATGTAGCCTTGTGAAAATGGATGCTCTGGATTACCTTTAATTTTGACAAATTGATTATCTTTAATTTCGACACTTAACCCGCAATTTCTTGAACACAAAATACATGCGGTAACATCCGTTTTGTTTTCCTTTAGCGCTTCTACCATTTCGATTGACTCCCTTTATTTTTATGCATATGGATAGAACTAAAATAACAAGTTCCAAAATAGAACTTATATAATAAATAGTCAACGGCACAAAGATTAAAAACGTTTTTCGCACGACCAATGTAAGGTTAAAAGCTATTCAAATACATCGTTAATTTGCTGTAAAAATTTCTTTAAATGCGGTGATTTGTTTGTATTGCTGAAGCTCATCTAGAGAATTGATACTATGAAAAAATAAATTTTGTTTTTGAAATATGGCGACTTGTGCATGTAAAAGCTTAAAGCACTCTTTCAAACTTAATCGTTGTTTTTCAATTTGCTCTGTTATCGTGATTAGGCTTTCACGCTTTAACAAGCAAAATGGGTACAAGGCATCTCCATTAATTGACACATAAGCTGCTTGAGCTTGTTTGTTTTTCCGAAGTGCACTATGCAATTTCGCAACGACTTGCGTTGGTATATAGGTCACATCACAAGGAATAAACAAAACATAGTCTGCTTCTACATTTGACCATGCGCTTTTCATACCCATCAGTGGGCCTAAAAAGCCTGAAGCATCATCTTGAAAATATTTAATATCTGGCACAATACTTTGATAGATGGAGTAGTCACGATGACTATTCACCCAAAGTTCAGATACCGATGACTTTAATTTCTGATGAATTTTAATAAGTTGGGGTTCGCCATCAAATTGCTGCAACAACTTATTTAAACCGTTCATACGGCG
>Ga0065703_1000064_pt1 | contig 15286 bp, 13 predicted proteins | sample SwiRhicommunBV21_FD_59090 | JGI IMG/M metagenome (GOLD analysis project Ga0065703, IMG submission 59090) | Switchgrass rhizosphere microbial communities from Buena Vista Grasslands Wildlife Area, Michigan, USA - BV2.1 v1 | ecosystem: Host-associated > Plants > Roots > Rhizosphere > Soil ...
TTCATCTTCTTCATCATCGTCAGCAGAATCCATTCCAAGTTCTTTTAACTTGCGAGTTAGGGTGTTGCGGCCCCAACCCAGTAATTCTGCTGCGTGGCGTTTACGCCCGCGAGTTTGCAGTAAGGCTGCATTAATTAAGGTACGCTCAAACATTGGTGTAGCGATATCCAAAATCTTCATTTCACCATTTTTAAGTTTTTGAATTGCCCATTGGTTAAGTAGTTCATCCCAATGATGTAATGAAATGCGGTCAAATGAAGGTGCAGGTTGCCCTGATTCACTATTTTTTTGTAGTGGAACTTGTTTGAGTTCAGAAGGTAAATCTTCTGGATAAACTTCACGTCCGGTGATCATTACCGTTAACCAGCGACACGTGTTTTCAAGTTGTCGAACATTGCCGGGCCATGGCAACTGTTGCATATAGTCTGTTGTCTCGGTACGTAAGATTTTTGGACTCACGCCAAGTTCTTTACCAGCACGTGCAAGAAAATGCTGAGCTAGCATTGGTATATCTTCACTGCGATGGGCAAGTTTAGGAATGTGAATGCGGATCACATTTAAGCGATGATATAAGTCTTCACGGAAGCGACCTTCATTCACCAGCTTTTCTAAATCTTGATGCGTTGCCGCAACGATTCGAACATCAACTTTAACTGGGATATGTCCACCTACACGATAGAACTCACCGTCAGCGAGTACGCGTAGCAGTCGAGTCTGTGTTTCAAATGGCATGTCACCAATTTCATCAAGGAATAGTGTTCCGCCATTTGCTTGTTCAAAGCGGCCTTGATGCTGGGTGTTTGCTCCTGTAAAAGCGCCTTTTTCATGACCAAATAACTCGGTTTCAATCAAGTCTTTTGGAATTGCAGCCATATTTAAAGCAATAAAAGGCTTAGCACGGCGTGGAGAGTGCTTGTGTAAAGCATGCGCGACTAATTCTTTACCTGTACCTGATTCACCATTAATTAGAACGGTAATATGAGATTGAGATAAACGGCCGATGGCGCGGAAAACCTCCTGCATTGCTGGAGATTCACCAATAATTTCTGTTGATTGAACAGGTAAAGCTGTTTTTGTCGCTTCTTGCTGTTGTAGCTTGTTGATATGCAGGATTGCACGATTGACTAAGGCTAAAGCTTCATCAATATCAAATGGCTTTGGTAAATATTCAAATGCACCTGTTTGATAGCTTGAAACAGCAGACTCTAAATCGGAGTGTGCAGTCATAATAATGACAGGTAAATCTGGATGAGTGTTTTTGACTTTAGATAAGAAAGTTAACCCATCAATCCCAGGCATGCGGATGTCAGTTAAAATGACATCGGGAGCGTCATGATGCAAACGTTCAAGCGCAGTTTGAGCTTCTTCAAAATTGGTAACATCAAAACCCTCTTCTTTAAAGGTCTTTTCCAATACCCATCGCATGGCGCGATCATCATCAATAACCCATATTTTATTTCGCGACACGGTCTGACTCCCAAGGTAAATATAAGCTAAAAATTGTTTTTCCAGGAACAGATTGGCATTCAATCATTCCGTTATGTTGATGCATAATATTCTGTGCAATACTCAGGCCAAGCCCAGTACCTTTTGCTCGTCCAGTAACCAACGGATAAAACAACAGAACTCTAAAATAATTTTCTAGGAATGCCTGGTCCATTATCTTCAATGTCGACCCGAACGGTGGATCTATTCAGTACACCATTAATCGTAACAAGACGCTGTATTCGCGTACGTAGAATTAACTCCGGTTCCTGATCTATAAAAAATGCTTTGTTCTCTGTAATGGCTTGAATTGCATTTACACTAATGTTGAGCATGACCTGTATGAGCTGATCTCGATCGGCATTAACATCGGGTAATGACAAATCATAGTCACGTATAATTTTAATTTTCTTCTTTGTTTGGTTTGCAATAAGAGAGCGTACTCGTTCTAAGGGTTCGTGCACGTTAACATTTTCATAGCTTGGTAGTTGTCTAGAACCTAACATGGTATCAGCCAAGTTGGTTAAACGATCTACTTCATTAATGATGACATCGGTGAATTCAGCATAAGTCTTATCATTTAAACTACGAGCGAGTAACTGGGTTGCTCCCCGAATACCTGCAAGTGGGTTTTTAATTTCATGTGCAACACCACGTACGAGCTGCCTAGCGACCTGATGCTGTTGAACCAGATTCTCTTCTTTTGAAATCTTTAACATGCGATCAATTGGGTTAAGTTCGATCAACAGTAATGGATGGTAGCTTTTACCTGTATTTAATTGAGAAACTGTGTAATCCACATGAAGGTCTTTAAAGTTGACATTAATGACAGCTTCTCGACGCGTATAGGGTTGTCCGGTTTTTATAGTGTTCAATAAAGCTTCATGCGTATTAAAAGTATCGTCAGGGGCATGAAGCAAGTTTAAAACGGGCTGTCCTGAAGCACGGAGCAAACTAATGTCAAATAGTGCTTCACAGGCTGAATTTAAATAAAAAATGTTCAAGTTACTATCGATTAATAAAATCGCAGTAGTTAAATTGTCTACCAATAGGCGATAGTCGATAGGGTTGTGTTGATCCATTAGCGAATCGTTCCTGTCTTAAAATAGCGCAATGGCATCTTCATTGGTTATCGGATTTTCACCGTTATAGAACATGAACGATGCAAAATATACGCCAACTTTGTTTATGGGTTCTTTTAAAGTTTTAAGGTACTTAAAAACGCGCTGAAATCGTTCTTTATATCTTTTGATCAAAGCGGATAGCTCAAGTTTAGATAATAACATGATCTAAATTGGTGCAAAGGTGAGTTTTGGTGCAAATGTTGGTTGTATTTTGGTGCATTACACAAAGAGTAGGCTTTCCACCTATGCTTGAGACAAGAAAAGACATACAATACGCGCATTCAAGTGGAGCGCAGATTCATGAAGACCCCCAAAGTCGGTTTTGTTTCTTTAGGTTGTCCTAAGGCATTGGTAGATTCTGAACGAATTTTAACTCAGTTAAAGACAGAAGGTTATCAAGTTGCATCAGATTATGATGGTGCTGATTTAGTAGTTGTTAATACCTGTGGTTTTATTGAATCTGCGGTACAAGAGTCGCTAGATGCAATTGGCGAGGCCATGAGTGAAAATGGTCGAGTGATCGTTACTGGGTGCTTAGGTAAAGATGAAGATAAAATTCGTCAAATGCATCCAAACGTTTTAAAGGTTACTGGTGCGGCAGCTTATCAAGATGTAATGGAAGCTGTACATGAATATGTACCCGCACCACCTAAACATAATCCGTTTATTGATTTGGTTCCTGAACAGGGAATTCGCTTAACACCAAAGCATTATGCCTACTTAAAAATATCTGAAGGATGTAACCATCGTTGTACCTTCTGTATTATTCCAAGTATGCGTGGTGACTTGGTTTCTCGTCCAGTCGGTAGTGTATTAGAAGAAGCTGCTGCACTTAAAAGAGCGGGTGTTAAAGAAATCTTGGTTATTTCTCAAGATACATCAGCTTATGGCGTAGACACCAAGTACAAACTTGACTTCTGGAATGGTCAGCCTGTTAAGACAAAATTCTTCGACATGTGTGAAGCACTAGGCCAACTTGGCATCTGGGTGCGTTTACACTATGTTTATCCATATCCACATGTGGATGCGGTAATTGATTTAATGGCACAAGGTAAAATCCTGCCATATCTAGATATTCCATTCCAACACGCAAGCCCACGTATTCTTAAATTAATGAAGCGTCCGGCTCACAGTGAAAATACACTAGAAAAAATTAAGTTGTGGCGTGAAAAATGTCCTGATCTTGTGATCCGCTCTACTTTCGTGGTCGGTTTCCCAGGTGAAACTGAAGAAGATTTCCAGCTGTTGCTTGATTGGTTGGTTGAAGCTCAACTTGATCGTGTGGGTTGTTTTACCTATTCGCCAGTAGAAGGTGCAACGGCAAATGATTTGCCAGATCATGTACCAGAAGAAATTAAACAAGATCGTTACGAGCGCTTTATGCAAGTCCAGCAAGAAATTTCTGCTGCTAGATTGCAAAAACGTATTGGTCAAACGATGACTGTTTTGGTCGATAGTTTAGAAGATGAATATCCTGTTGCCGTTGCACGTTCTTATGCTGATGCTCCGGAAATTGACGGTAATGTGTTTGTAGAAGATATCGATAAGAACACTATTCAACCGGGCGATATGTTGGAAGTCGAAATTACCGATGCGGATGAATACGATTTATTTGCAAAGTTAATTAAAATTAAATCGGTTTAATCGAAATATATTAAAGAGCATTCAGTTTAAGAGGTTTTGGAGCAAAGTCATGGCGGAAACAATTAGCCCTCGTTATTCACGTATTCTATTAAAATTATCTGGTGAGGCATTGTCAGGTAATAAAGACATGGGTATTGATGCCCAAGTTTTAGATCATATGTCCCTTTCAATTGCACACTTGGTTGGCTTAGGTGTACAAGTGGGCATCGTTGTGGGTGGCGGTAATTTGTACCGTGGTAGTCAGTTGCAAAAAGATGGCCTAGTTGGTCGTGTAACAGGCGATCAAATGGGTATGCTTGCAACTGTAATGAATGGCTTAGCTATGCGTGATGCTCTAGTTCGTCGTAATATCAGAACTCGTCTTATGTCTGCATTGCCAATTGGTACGGTAGTAGAGTCTTATTCAAGTCGTGATGCTATCCGTCATTTGAGCCAAGGTGAAGTTTGTGTTTTCGTTGCAGGTACAGGAAATCCATTTTTTACAACGGATACAGCGGCATGTTTACGCGGAATTGAAATTGAAGCGAATTTGATTTTAAAAGCGACTAAAGTAGATGGCGTTTATAATAAAGATCCAAGTAAATTTGAAGATGCTGTTAAATACGATCATTTAACCTTTGATCAGGTGTTAGATGAAAAACTTGGTGTTATGGATTTAACTGCTATTTGTTTATGTCGAGACCATAATGTGCCATTGCAAGTTTTTGATATGAATAAATCAGGTGCGTTATTGTCAGTAGTAATGGGTGAAAAAGAAGGGACGCGCGTTACTAAATAATGTACGTGTTACCTAAAGCTCTTTATACTAGCGCTAAATTAAATTTGTTAAATATATCTTTGAATAAATAAGTAAGGTAGATCATATGATTAACGATCTGAAAAAAGACAGCGAACAGCGTATGTTAAAAACTCTAGAGTCTTTGGAACTAGGGTTTGCTAAAGTTCGTACCGGCCGTGCACACCCATCAATCTTAAATGGTGTGATGGTTCCTTACTACGGTTCTGATGTGCCTTTAAATCAAGTAGCAAACGTGGGTATCGAAGACTCTCGTACACTTATTGTTCAGCCATTTGAGCGTACAATGGTTTCAGCTATTGATAAGGCAATCCGTGAAAGTGATCTTGGTTTAAACCCGATTACAGCAGATGCAATTCGTGTACCTTTACCAGCATTAACTGAAGAAACGCGTCGTGATATGCAAAAAGTTGCGCGTAATGAAGCTGAAAATGCAAAAGTTGCGATTCGTAATATTCGCCGTGATGTATTGGGTGATATCAAAGCATTGCTAAAAGAAAAAGAAATTTCTGAAGATGATGAACGCCGTGCAGGTGATGATATTCAGAAAATTACTGACAAATATGTTGCAGAAGTAGACAAACGTCTTGCAGCGAAAGAAGCAGAATTGATGAAGGTCTAATTTTTATGACCGATTCTGAAGAGTATCATCTTCCCAAGCATGTTGCCATCATTATGGATGGCAACAACCGCTTTGCAAAAAAAAATCAAATGCAAAAAGGTGATGGGCATCGGGAAGGTAAAAATGTTCTCGATCCTATCGTTGAACATTGTAAAAAAACTGGCATTCGTGCTTTAACTGTTTTTGCATTTTCAAGTGAAAATTGGAATCGACCGCAGTATGAAGTCGATCTGCTTATGAAGCTTCTGGAAGAAAGTATTCATGAGCAAATACCCCGCATGAAGAAATTTAATATTGCTTTGCGTTTTATTGGTGATCGTTCTCGATTATCCTCACACTTAGTTGCCTTAATGGAAGATGCAGAGCAACAGACAGCACACCATGACACTATGACTCTAACTATTGCAATCAGCTATGGTGGGATGTGGGACATTGCAAATGCAGCAAAACAGGTTGCTCAAGCAGTTGCCCGTGGTGAATTTGGTGCTGATCAAATAAATGTTGATTTGTTCGAAAAATATGTCAGTCTAAACGATCTGCCAGCTGTGGACCTATTAATCCGTACAGGCGGAGATTATCGCATATCTAATTTCTTGTTATGGCAAGCAGCTTATGCGGAACTGTATTTTACGGATACTTTATGGCCAGAATTTACAGTAAAAGAGTTCGATCATGCTTTGAATGTTTTTTCTGGGCGTGAACGTCGTTTTGGCAAAACATCTGAACAAATTCAGCAAGAGAAAATAGAGAATTTATAATGTTAGAGCGGATTGTTACCGCATTGGTACTTGTTGCAGTTGTTTTAGGCTGTATGTTTGCTACGCAATCACATTATCCAATGTTGGTTCTTATGATTGTTGCAGCAGGGGTTGCGGGGTATGAATGGTATAAATTAATGCCTCGCGAAACTGCAAATGCTGTTAAACCCAAAGCTTGGTGCTACGGTCTGCTTGTTGCATTTGTTTCAGGTGTTGCCCTATTTTTCCATGATATTGCATTACTTTTGTGGTCTGCTTCAATTTTGACTTGGATTGTAAGTGTATATTGGGTTAAGTCATTTCCTGAATTTGATGGCTGGTATAACGCGACCTTGTATGTGATTGGTATAATTTTAGTCTGTGCTGCGGTAACGTCAATTTTTGTAGTATGGCAGAGTTCACCATGGTGGTTAATGTATCTGTTCTTGCTCGTATGGGGCGCAGATAGTGGTGCTTACTTTGTTGGTCGCAAATTTGGGAAAAGAAAGCTAGCTCCGACTGTAAGCCCTAACAAATCAGTGGAAGGTTTGTATGGTGGTGTTATTACGACCGTAGTAATAATGTTGGTTGTGCAATATCATTATCTAAATTTAACTTTAATTCAGCAAATTCTGTTTCTTATATTGTCATTAATTACAGTATTTGGTTCAGTTTTGGGTGACTTATTTGAATCAATGATTAAACGTCGTGCCGGTATTAAAGATTCTGGCCGTGTTCTACCTGGTCATGGTGGTGTTTTAGATCGTATTGATTCTTTACTTGCTGCAGCCCCGATCTTTGCAACGGGAATGTATATATTAAAACTTATTGGTGTAGATTTATAGATGACACAATCTGTTTGCATATTGGGTGTAACCGGTTCCATTGGTCAAAGTACCTTAAAAATTTTAAATCAACATCCTGATAAGTATTCAGTGTTCGCAGTTTCAGCTCATAGTCGAATTTCTGAGTTGGTTGAAATTTGTAAACAGTTTCAACCAAAAGTTGTGGTTGTTCCAGAGCAAAAAGTTGTCGAATTAACAGCACTATTTGCAGATAATAAATTACAAAATATTGAAATTCTGGTTGGTCAAGATGGTCTGGTAAGTATTGCTTCTCATCCAGATGTTGATGTGGTTATGGCTGCAATTGTTGGTGCCGCAGGTTTGTTGCCCACTCTGGCTGCTGTAAAAGCTGGCAAGCGGGTATTATTAGCGAATAAAGAAGCTTTGGTTATGTCTGGTGAAATCATGATGCAAGCAGCACGTGATCATCAGGCGTTGTTATTGCCAGTAGATTCCGAACACAACGCTATTTTTCAGTCATTGCCTCATAATTATTTAGAAGCCGAAAGAAATGGGCAACCACAGCAGGGCGTATCTAGAATATTATTAACAGCCTCTGGCGGCCCTTTTTTAAACCATTCTTTAGAGCAATTAAAAGAAGTTACTCCTCAGCAAGCCTGTAAGCATCCTAATTGGTCTATGGGGCAGAAAATCTCAGTTGACTCGGCTACTCTTATGAATAAAGGGTTAGAGTTGATTGAGGCGTGCCATTTGTTTTCAATATCTGAACATTTTGTTACAGTTGTTGTTCACCCACAAAGTATTATTCATTCTATGGTGCAATATGTTGATGGTTCAACATTGGCACAAATGGGTAATCCAGATATGTGTACGCCAATTGCGCATGCTCTAGCATGGCCTGAGCGTTTACAGACTAATGTTCCTGCTTTAAATTTATTTGAGTATTCTCAGCTTAATTTTCAAGCGCCAGATATTCAAAAATTCCCAGCACTTGATTTGGCACGTCAAGCAATGCGTGAGGGAGGTTTGGCACCTACTATTTTAAATGCCGCAAATGAAGTTGCTGTTGCTGCATTTTTAAAGGAACAAATTGGATTTACAAATATTCCACAAGTGGTAGAACATACTTTGCAAAAATTGGAAAATTCAGTTGCTGAAAATATTGAGTGCATTTTAGATAAAGATGAAATAGCACGACACGTAGCACAGCAATATATATCAAGTATAGGAGGCTGAAATGAGCGCATTATTTATGATTGCAGCAGCAGCTCTTTTACTTGGTCCTTTAATTGCAATTCATGAGTTCGGCCATTACTGGGTGGCACGAAAACTAGGTGTTAAGGTTTTAGTATATTCGATTGGTTTTGGACCTACCTTACTCAAATGGACATCAAAAAAATCTGGAATCAAATACCAGCTTTCAGCTTTACCATTAGGCGGCTATGTCAAAATGCTCGATGAGCGTGAAGGTAATGTTGCAGAGCAGGATTTATCTTATGCATTTAACCGCCAAAAACCATGGAAACGTATAGCAATTGTTGCAGCTGGTCCCTTAATTAACTTGATTTTTGCTGTCTTACTTTTCTGGATCTTATTTTTACCAGCACAAGAACAACTAAACACTAGAATTGGTAAAGTCATACCAAACTCACCAGCAGCCACTGCACAACTGCAAGTAGGCGACAAGATTATTGCGGTTGATGGAAAAGAAACGCAAACTTGGGAAAAGCTTAATTTTGCCTTGATTGATCGTGTAGGTGAAACTGGTAATGTAAATATTGATGTAGACCGTGCAGGTACTGAAAAAAATATTGTTTTACCGATTAAAGATTTCTTAAAAAACCAGAATGAATCAGCTTTAGATGTGTTAGGTTTTTTACCATATCGTCCTGTTATTCCAGCTGTTGTGACTGAGTTGACTCAAGATGGAGCTGCAATTCGTCAAGGAATGAAAGTAGGCGATCGTATTGTTTCAATTAATGGTCAAGCAATGAAAGACTGGTTTGATGTTGTAGAAGTAGTACAGCATTCTCCAGAAAAATTACTCAATATTGATGTTTTACGTAATGGTCAATTAGTTCATTTGCAAGTCATGCCTCAAGGGAAAAAGGATAACATGGGGCAAGTGAGCGGTGTTTTGGGCGTGAAAAGTGATGCAGGAAAAATTACAATTCCTGACGAATATAAGCAAACAATTCAATATACTCCAATACAAGCTTTTGAGATGTCACTAGATAAAACTGGCCAGATCTCTAGCATGATATTGAGTTCAATAGTAAAAATGGTTAAGGGTTTAATTGGTTTGGAGAATCTTTCTGGACCAATTACAATCGCGAAAGTAGCGGGACAAAGTGCAGAAATGGGATGGCAGACTTTTATCTCATTTATGGCTTTAATGAGTGTAAGTCTTGGAATTTTAAATTTATTACCAATTCCAATGCTAGATGGTGGACATCTGGTTTATTACATTATTGAAGCTATTCGAGGGAAGCCTGTTTCTGAACAAATACAAATGTTTGGTCTAAAAATTGGTATGGTACTGCTCGGTAGTATGATGCTTTTGGCTTTATTTAATGATTTTATGCGTTTGTAAACGTATATGGACTTATAACTTACTGGAAAAAACTGGCATGCGGCACACACATTTTTTAATGCCTTTGGCACTTGTTAGCGCTATGGCGGCGGTACAACAAGCATATGCAGCTGATGATTTCGTTGTTCGAGATATTCGTGTAGATGGGTTGGTCCGTCTTACTCCTGCAAATGTTTATACTATGTTGCCAATCAACAGTGGCGATCGCGTTAATGAACCGATGATCGCAGAAGCAATTCGAACATTGTATGCCACTGGACTTTTTGACGATATTAAAGCATCAAGAGACAACGATACTTTAGTTTTTAATGTCGTAGAGCGCCCAATTATTTCAAAGCTTGAATTTAAGGGTAATAAACTTATTCCTAAAGAGGCATTGGAACAGGGCCTCAAAAAAATGGGAATTGCTGAAGGTGAAGTTTTTAAGAAATCGGCTTTACAAACAATTGAAACTGAATTAGAGCAGCAATATACCCAGCAAGGTCGTTACGATGCTGATGTAACCGTTGATACGATCGCTCGTCCAAATAACCGTGTTGAACTTAAATTAAATTTTAATGAAGGTACAGCCGCTAAAGTTTTTAATATCAATATTATTGGTAATACTGTTTTTAAAGACAGCGAAATTAAACAAGCCTTTGCAGTTAAAGAAAGTGGTTGGGCTTCTGTTGTAACGCGTAATGACCGTTATGCTAGAGAGAAAATGGCAGCGAGCCTTGAAGCTTTGCGTGCGATGTATCTCAATAAAGGTTATATCAATTTTCATATCAATAACTCACAGCTTAATATCAGTGAAGATAAAAAGAGCATCTTTATTGAAGTTGCTGTAGAGGAAGGCAGTCAGTTTAAATTTGGTCAAACCAAGTTTTTAGGTGATGCACTTTATAAACCTGAAGAATTACAAGCTTTAAAAATCTATAAAGATGGCGATACTTATTCTCAAGAAAAAGTAAATGCCGTTAAGCAATTGTTATTGCGTAAATACGGTAATGCTGGTTATTACTTTGCAGATGTAAATATTGTTCCGCAAATTAATAACGACACAGGTGTTGTTGACTTAAATTACTATGTAAACCCAGGTCAGCAAGTCACTGTACGTCGTATTAACTTTACAGGTAACAGTAAAACTGCTGATGAAGTATTACGTCGTGAAATGCGTCAAATGGAAGGCGCTTTAGCCAGTAATGAAAAAATTGATTTGTCCAAGGTTCGTTTAGAGCGTACGGGATTCTTTAAGACGGTTGATATTAAACCAGCTCGTATTCCAAACTCACCAGATCAGGTGGATTTAAACGTAAATGTTGAAGAACAGCACTCGGGAACTACCACATTAGCTGTAGGTTACTCACAAAGTGGTGGTATCACATTCCAAGCTGGTTTGAGTCAAACTAACTTTATGGGAACAGGTAACCGTGTTGCGATCGATTTATCTCGTTCTGAAACTCAGGATTACTATAACTTAAGCGTTACCGACCCTTACTTTACAATTGATGGCGTAAGCCGTGGTTATAACGTTTACTATCGTAAAACGAAACTTAATGATGACTATAACGTTAATAACTATGTTACCGATAGTTTCGGTGGTAGTTTAAGTTTTGGCTATCCAATTGATGAAAATCAAAGTTTAAGTGCATCATTAGGTATTGATAATACTAAGGTAACTACTGGTGCATATGTATCTACGTATGTACGTGACTACTTATTGGCAAATGGTGGTAAGGCAACTGGTAAAGATACTTATTGTCCATTAGATCAACAAGAGCCAGTAAAAGATGATCAGGGTAATGTTATCGAAATTAAGTGTAAGGTAACGCCGATTAGTTATGATAATGCCTTTGAGGGTGAGTTCTTTACTTACAACTTAAATCTAGGCTGGTCATATAATACATTAAACCGTCCAATTTTCCCAACATCAGGGATGTCGCATCGTGTAGGTCTTGAAATTGGTTTGCCAGGTAGTGATGTTGACTATCAAAAAGCAACTTATGATGCACAGGCATTCTTCCCTATCGGTAGTACAGGTTTTGTACTTCGTGGTTACGGTAAACTTGGCTATGGTAATGATTTACCATTCTATAAAAACTTCTATGCAGGTGGTTATGGTTCTGTTCGTGGTTATGATAACAGTACCTTGGGTCCGAAATATTCTAGTGTAAATTTACAAGAAACCAATCAAAATGACGGTTCTCCAGAAGAAGTGGGGGGTAATGCTTTAGTACAATTTGGTACTGAGTTAGCTTTACCGTTACCTTTCAAAGGCGACTGGACTCGTCAAGTGAGACCAGTCATTTTTGCTGAAGGTGGTCAAGTATTTGATACTAAGTGCGACGTTGGTTCTTATTCTATGATTATGAATGGTCAGCAAATAGCAGATGCTAAAAAATACTGTGAAGATAACTACGGTTTCGATTTAGGCAATATGCGTTATAGCGTAGGTGTTGGCTTTACATGGATCACCATGATCGGACCATTATCTCTTAGCTATGCATTCCCTCTAAATGATAAGCCTGGTGATGAAACCAAAGAGATCCAGTTTGAAATCGGTCGTACTTTCTAAGTACGACTTGACTAAACATGAAATAAGGACACAAATTTAAATGAAAAAATTAAATATATTAATGTTAGGACTAGGTCTGACAGTTTCTGCTATGACTAACGCAGCGGGCTATGGTGTTATTGATCTTGCTAAAGTTGTTGAAAGCAGTGCTTATTTGAAACAACAAAACGCAAGTTTAAATCAATCAGTTAAGCCAACTACAACTCGTCTTGAGCAGTTGGGTAAAGAGTTGGAAGGCCTTCAGCGTCAAGCCCAAACACAAGGGCAAAAAATGAAAGAAGATGATATTAAAAAGCTTCAAGCGCAATATCAGACAAAACTCAATGAATTTAATTCGACTCAACAAGGTTTGCAGTCTAAAGTTCAGACTAGTTTGCAAGGAATGAATTCAACTTTTGAGAATCGTGTGAAGCAAGCAGCTGAACAATTACGAAAAGAAAATAATCTTGACTTCATTTTGAATAAAAATTCAACCGTTGCCTATGACGCTAAATATGATTTAACTGATAAAATGATACAAAAGGTTAATTCAATGAAATAAATTAATGAAAGTGCAACATTATCGTTTAGATGAACTAGCTCACCTAGTAAATGGTGAGCTAGTAGGTACGGGTAGTCTTCAGTTTATAAACTTAGCAAGTTTAGAAAATGCTGAAATTCATCAAATTGCTTTCGTGAATGGCGAAAAGTATATCGATCAAGCAAAGGCTAGCCGTGCGGGTGCGTACATTGTTACAAGCCTTATTAAAGAACAGCTTACTGACAAACAAAATTTTATTATTGTTGATAATCCTTACTTAGCTTTTGCCATACTTACTCATGTTTTTGATAAAAAAATCACATCGGTAGGTATGGAAAGTACGGCTCAAATTCATCCTTCTGCGATCATTTCCGAAACAGCATATATTGGTCATTACGTCGTAATTGGCGAAAATTGTGTGGTCGGTGATAACACGATTATTCAGTCTCATACTCGACTGGATGATAATGTGGAAATTGGAAAAGATTGTTTTATTGATGCTCATGTCACCATTACTGGTGGATCTAAGTTATCTGATCGTGTGCGAGTTCACGCAAGTACTGTAATTGGTAGTGAAGGCTTTGGCTTTGCGCCATATCAAGGAAAGTGGCATCGCATTGCTCAATTGGGTTCAGTTATTATTGGTAATGATGTTCCGCATTGGTTCCAATTGTAGTATTGATCGAGGCGCACTCGACAACACAATTTTGGAAGATGGGGTAATTATTGATAACCTTGTGCAAATCGCGCATAACGTTCATATTGGTTCAAATACAGCTATCGCTGCTAAATGTGGAATTGCTGGTAGCGTTAAAATTGGCAAAAACTGCATTCTAGCAGGGGCTTGTGGTGTATCAGGGCACCTTTCTATTACCGATAATGTGACTCTGACAGGAATGTCAATGGTCACAAAAAATATTTCTGAAGCTGGAACTTACTCTTCAGGAATTGGATTATTTGAAAATAGTCATTGGAAAAAGACAATTGTACGCTTGCGACAATTAGCAGATGTGCCATTGACCCAAATCACTAAACGACTTGATCATATACAAGCTCAAATAGAGTCTCTTGAATCAACCTTTAATTTGCGTAAATAGAATATTATGACCGAGTCAACTACACCTAAATTTGCCATCCCTGAATTACCAATGCAGATTCAAACGATTCGTCAATATTTGCCGCATCGTTACCCATTCTTATTGGTTGATCGTGTGACTGAAGTTACTGACAATAGTATTGTTGGTTATAAAAATGTTTCTATCAATGAAGAGTTCCTACAGGGACATTTCCCAGAATATCCAATTATGCCTGGTGTTCTAATTGTAGAAGCATTAGCTCAAGTTTCAGGTGTTCTAGGGTTTATCATGAACAATGAAACGCCAAAACCTGGTTCTTTATTCCTCTTTGCTGGTGCGGAAAGGGTTAGATTTAAAAAACAAGTAGTTGCCGGTGACCAACTTGTATTAAAATCTGAATTAGTAATGCAAAAACGCGGTATCTACAAATATAACTGTACGGCTACCGTTGACGGTATTGTAGCAACAACCGCTGAAATTATGATTTCACACCAAAAAACAGAGCAGGCATGAGCAATCACGACTTAATTCATTCTACGGCCATTATTGATCCATCTGCAGTGATTGCTCCAGATGTCCAGATAGGACCTTATTGCGTTATCGGTCCAAATGTGACGATTGGTGCGGGTACTAAACTACATTCACATGTCGTAGTGGGTGGTTTTACCAAAATTGGTCAAAATAATGAGATTTTCCAGTTCGCAAGTGTTGGTGAAGTTTGCCAAGACTTGAAATATCAAGGTGAAGAAACCTGGTTAGAGATTGGTGATCATAATTTAATTCGTGAGCATTGCAGTTTACATAGAGGGACTGTGCAAGATAATGCTTTAACTAAAATAGGAAGTCATAACCTATTGATGGTTAACACACATATTGCACATGATTGTATTGTTGGTGATCATAATATTTTCGCGAATAATGTCGGTGTTGCTGGACACGTACATATAGGTGATCACATCATTATTGGTGGTAATTCTGGCATTCATCAATTCTGTAAAATCGATTCTTACAGTATGGTGGGTGGAGCATCACTAATTTTAAAGGATGTACCAGCTTACGTTATGGCTTCTGGTAACCCAGCCCATGCATTTGGTATTAATATCGAAGGAATGCGTAGAAAGGGTTGGTCTAAAAATACAATTCAAGGTCTCAGAGAGGCTTATAAGTTAATTTTTAAATCAGGGCTTACCTCTGTTCAAGCTGTTGAGCAGATTAAAAATGATATTCTTCCGAATGTTCCTGAAGCTCAATTATTAATTGACTCTGTTGAACAGTCAGAACGTGGCATTGTGCGCTAAGACAATATANTAAAAAAAAGACACTGCA
>Ga0065703_1000095_pt1 | contig 15246 bp, 22 predicted proteins | sample SwiRhicommunBV21_FD_59090 | JGI IMG/M metagenome (GOLD analysis project Ga0065703, IMG submission 59090) | Switchgrass rhizosphere microbial communities from Buena Vista Grasslands Wildlife Area, Michigan, USA - BV2.1 v1 | ecosystem: Host-associated > Plants > Roots > Rhizosphere > Soil ...
CTTCCAAGTTGCGGGGTGGAGCAGTCTGGTAGCNTCGTCGGGCTCACTAACCCGAAGGTCGTTGGTTCAAATCCGACCCCCGCAACCAAAATATTATGCTCTGTGATGTACCACTTTTCATAATGCAGAAATTATGAAAAGCATTAGCTTATAAATAACCCTATATCAAGCTAAATATTAAATTCTAGACTGACTGTCCATACCTTAAATCTAGCGTTCTAATTAAATACCGTTAAATCACATGAGCTCAGTGATGAGTGAATGATTGTGAATATAGTAAATGAGTGGCAAATTGCCACAGCCGTAAATGGCAATGAAATTAATGTGAGAGTAGTTCCTCACGTGCGTAAGCAAAACTCTCAAGATGGTTATCGTTGGGTCGAAGTTGGTAAGAAAATTCAACTTCAAACTGGTGAAGAAATCGAGTTGAACCAAGATGGTAAAAGCTTTTATGCTGCATTTAACCAGCTCTATCGTTTAAGTACGTATTGCTAATAAAATGTTTAGTGCTAAAGCTAAAAAACCTATCCCTTTAATGGAGATAGGTTTTTTTATATCTATACGATTTATAAATAACTAAAGTTATAAAAAAGAGAAATATATAAAATCGATAGAATTATTCTTCTAATTATATTTATAACTAAATTAACCTGCTCGCCAGAATTGACGGCCCATGACTTTAAAGTTCTTTCCATTTTCTTCGGTTACACGTCGGTCTCTAAACTTTTCATTTAAACTGTGCAAAATTAAAGAGCCATCTGCTTCTTTAAAAATTTGCTTAATCATTCCTTCCCCAGCAAAGTAAACCGCATAAATCTCGCCATCAATGACTTCAGTTTGAGAGATATCAATGCCGACTAAATCTCCGTCTTTAATGTAATCGGTCATGCTATCGCCTTTAGCTTTAATAATACGCATGCACTCTTGAGCAACCCGCTTTTCTTTAAAAAATGATGCTGGAAAAGGAATTTTTCCATTAATTGCATCGAAGTGAAACTCGATAGATTCACCAGTACCACAAGAAAAGCTAGCTTCTACAACTTCAATCCAGACATATTGATCGGTGGATTCAGCACTCACAACAGTAGGGCTAAATACATCACTTTCTCTAAAAGAATCTTCAGTATTTCCAGTGGTTAGCCAATAACCATCTACACCTAAAAATTGGGCAATTAATGGAAGAAACGCTGATTTCAAATTTTTCCCTGACTCTAAAGCTTGATAGGCAGGCTGAGACATTTTGACTGCTTCTGCTACTTCAGCCTGTAGTTTTTTTCGCTTTAAGCCTAGAATCTTTTAAACGGTCTTTAAGAGCCATAATGGTCACACCAGCAAACTTATAACAAATATATAACTTAAGTTATATCGAGTAAAACAATTATAGTTATTGACTAATAATAACTATAGTTATAATATCAGTTATATCTTAAGATGAATAGATAAAGTTTAAATCGTGTTTGAGTCTCTATTTATAGTTTTATCAACGTGTTGAGATGAAAGCTAAATTTATTTTGTTTTTATAGGAGGCAAAATAAAAGAGAGATAGCTCAATTATGATGTGCAGATAGGCTATCAAAACAAAAATTGGAATAAAAAAAAGCCCGATTCCGTGGATCAGGCTTAATGTTCGTCGATAAAGGGTATCAAGAACATGAAGAATTTAACAAAGATTGTGAGTCGTAACAAAAGTTTCCGATGTACGGCAAAGCCTTATTTGAACTTTTTGGTCAAAAAAATAAAGTCCGAAAAAGGCTTAAACCTAAGAGCTTTAATACTTTTTTACAATTTCAGAAAAGGAAATATTTATTTTTAAATTAATGCTTTAAACGCATATTGTTTGGTTCTATATGTTTGTTGTACCAGTTGAAACGTTTCGAACACACATTTGTAGCCATAGCTTAGCTATATTGCTCAAAGAATGCGTCAAAACTTCAAGAATAACAAACGATAAAGATGCCTTATTAAACGAGTAAGTTGAGTTGGAGATAGTGAATGACTACAGCAATGCAGAACAGAGCTAAACAACTTAAAAATGCAAAACGTGGAGGGTATGTCCCAACAATTGCAAAAGACGTAAACAAATTTAAGGTACAAAAAATAAAAAGGGCACTTGAAGAGGCGAAGCAAATTGCAAGTGAGCTTGAAGATGAAGCGTTCGAATTCGACGATCAAGTCTCGATGCAAAAAGCGATAGGTGCAATCACCGTGATTGAGTTGATTGAACAAGCCTTAAACAGTGCACACTAACCAGCTTTAGCACACAAACATTCTTTCTTGGGCCCTGAAATTAAGCGGGTCAAGGTAAGTTCGTCTTGCAATTTAGCGCGGCATTAAAGCGTTAGTGTTTTTTATTGACTGTAATAAAGAAAACTAAGGGTATTAATAAAACCTGAAAAACAACAAGCTGGTCATGGTGATGGATTTTCAAGTTCTACCCTTTAAAGCAGGACAAGATGATGAAAACAGTTCCAATAAATGGATTAGCCACATTTTTAAATTTTTATAGCATTGCAATTATGGTGGCTTTAGCAGTCAGCTTAGTTGTCGCAGTCGTGTTAATGATGCGTTTCCCTCGCTCACCGCAAGAATGGATTGTTGGGTTGATCTGTACAGTGGTTTCAAGCTTAACAGGTGGCTCATTTATTATCATGAAATGGAATTTACAAGAATGGGTCTTGGATATTTGGGGAATGATCACACTTTGTGGATTCTTCTTCATTTGCGGTTTGCCTGGTTGGGCTATTGTGAGATGGATATTTAACTTCATCAATAAACAAGAAGGTAAAACGATTGTGGAAGTCATGAAAGACTTAAAAAAAACAAAAGATGATCTGCAAAATAGCTAAAAACAGTTGTAATCATATGGGTAAAATAAAATGAATATCGACCAGTACTTAGAAGCAATCATAAACAGAGAAGGTGGGCATGTTAACCATCCATCAGATCATGGACATGCCACCAAATTTGGCATTACAGAAGCAGTCGCTCGATCACAAGGTTATCAAGGCAATATGCAAGATTTACCATTAGCTGTGGCCAAATCTATTTATAAGAAACAATATTGGTTTGAACCCCAATTTGACCAGATCAATGAGATTAGCCCTTCTATTGCAGAAGAGTTATTTGATACAGGCGTCAATTGTGGCGTCAATTTTGCAAAACCCTTGTTGCAGCGTGCTTTAAATTTGCTGAATAAGCAGGGAAAAGAAGGCTGGCCAAATCTTGCTTTAGATGGCCAGTATGGGCCTCTCACTTTCCAAGCTCTTAGGAGTTATTTGAACAGGCGTAATAAAGAAGGAGAAACAGTATTAGTACGTGTTTTAAATATTATGCAAGGGCAGCACTATATCCAAATTACAGAGCAGAACCCAAATTATGAAGACTTCTTTTATGGTTGGATCTTAAACAGGGTATCGTTTTAAAAATTGTAATTAGATAAAAATATGCTGAATCATCGAAATGCTTTAAAAGTCTAAACATGAGTTAAGGCTTTTAAAGCATAATTCTTAAAGTAATAATTTATTGTGCGATGAGTAAAATTGCAAGAAGAAAGAAAATAGCCCCACTGATTTTATTGAGTATAGAAAAATTATTTCCAGCCAACATCTTTTCTTTAAAAATTGAAGAGAAATTTGCATAGACTAGATGAATTAAAAAACCAATCAAACAAAAGGTTAAAGATAGAACTAAAAACTGATTTAAAATTTCTTTCTTTATATCGATAAATTGAGGGAAAAGAGCAATAAAAAATACGATTGTTTTAGGGTTAAGCAAAGATGCGAGTAGGCCCTGATAAAATAGTTTAGATTTACTGACATTTTTATCGCTTTGCTGATCTGTGATTAAATCTTGCGATGGAATTTTTTTGCTAAAGTTTTTATATCCGAGATACATTAAATAAAATGCACCAATAAATTTTAAAACCGTAAAAATAGTAGGGTTACTCGTAATAATAAGACCTACACCACTGGCGGAAATTACAGCAATTACAAACATACCAATAATTAAGCCGCTAATACCGAATAAAGCGGTTTTAACACCATAATTGATTGAATTTGTGACAGTAAATAAAACACCGGGGCCGGGGCTTAATAGGGTAAGAAATGCAATTGTTATAAAAACTAAAAGACTGCTCACGCTGATATATCCTATTTATCAATTGAGACAAAATTATGCGATTACTTTAAATGAGAAAATAATTTATGTATACAGAAGGTTATGTATATTTAAAATAAATAAATTAAATATTAAAATTTGAAAGTTTCGAAATAAAATATGCATTTATATAAATAGATAATGTATTTAAAAGCATAGCCGTTATTGCAACATAAACATACAACCCCGACAAGTAGGCGTGTTAGTATGCTAAGTCTATACCTCAAGAAATATACAGTATGACGAAAAAAGAACGGCAGTTTAAATCTGGCGAATTTCGATTTTCCTTTTTATCGTTTAAATATTGGGGTCTATGGGTTTTAGCTTTTATTCTGATGTTATTTGCGATGTTACCTTGGGCTATTCAATGGCGTCTCGCCGATTTTCTTTCAAAAATAGCATGGAAATCTTTAGGGTCAAGAAGAAAAACAACACTACGTAATTTAGAAGCATGCTTTCCTGAAAAAACACCTATGCAAATTGAAGTAAAAGCCAAACAGGTTTTTGTTGATACTTTAACGGGTGTATTTGAGGCTTTAAATGCTTGGTATAGTCCAAACTGGTTTAAAAACCGTGTTCACATAGATGGATTAGAGAATTTAACCAACAATCAGGAAAATGGCGTACTTTTACTAGGCACTCATAGCACCCTTTTAGATGCAGGCGGAGCCGCGTGTACCTTATTTTTTAATATGGACGTGGTTTACCGACCTCAAAACAATCCCTTTTTAGATTTTCTGATTCATCGTAGCCGCGCAAGAGTGTATAAAAACCAGATTGCTCGAGACAACATGCGTGGACTTATCCAAAACCTTAAACATGGTCATGCCATATGGTATAGCCCAGATCAGGATTTTGGCTTAAAGCAAGGTGTAATGGCATCATTTTTCGGGGTGCAGGCAGCTACTGTCACAGCCCACCGCAGGCTTATGGATATCTCAAAAGCAGCAGCAGTGCCTTTATACTTTTACAGAAGTGGCAATATTAGAAATCCTCAATATCATGTTCTCGTTGAACCCAAATTAGAGAATTTTCCAAGTGGATGTGAAGTCAGTGATGCTGAAAGAGTAAATAAAATTATTGAGAATCAAATTCGCATCGCACCTACACAATACATGTGGTTCCATCGACGTTTTAAGACGCGCCCTGCGGGTGAAAAGAAATTTTATTGATGGTCTTATGGGGAAATAACAAAGGCACTTCTTTCGATTAAAATGAAACAAAATTTGACCTTTAATTGAAAGGAATCTTAATTAAATCAATATGAAAGATGAGTGGGAAGAGGTATAGAATTTTTCTTGCTTTAATTATTTTGAATATCGATTGCAAATGCTTCTGAAGCGTGTATTATCGAGCATAACTAACAAAATATTCTTGTCATCATAAATTTCTATTTGCGCAGTTTTATTTATAATCCTTCGGTTTTTTCAGATATTTAAGTTTCGACGTCTATTTTTTAGTTAAATTGGTTTCCCCAATAATAAGTTATAATATTTTAAGATTTAGGATATAACATATGTCTACTACTACTGGTACAGTAAAATGGTTCAATGAAACTAAAGGCTTTGGTTTTATTGTGACTGATGAAGGTAAAGATATTTTTGCTCATTTTACCGATATTCAAACACCTGGTTTTAAAGTTCTCGTGGAAGGTCAACGTGTTGAGTTTACTGTAGTGCAGGGTAAAAAAAGGCCCACAAGCTTCAAATATTGTGATTCTTCAAAACTCATAAATAAATAGAGCATTTAATTGATTTAAATATATTATCTAAATAGAATATATTTGATTCTAAAGCGTTTTATTAGAGTTAAAAAAGCCCACTTTATATTTTGTGGGTTTTTTATAAGTTTTGATTCAACTTATATTTAAAAAAAGAAGTATAAAAATACTCTTATAAAAGGTTTTTAAAATTTTATGTTATAACATAACTAATTAGGTGTATGGTATTAAAATGGATATTTGTATCGGCGGTATTTTTGACGGTCAAAAAATAGAAAACAATAATGATTTCTTTAAGGTTGAAGAGCATTATTCAGATCATAGTTCTAAATATATTAAACAGCACTTCCACTTGTTTGGACAAATTTTTACTTTCTGGGTTTGTGAAGATGTTGATTTAACCCAAGCCATGAGCAAAGCTGAGCGAATTTTAAAGAATAAAAAAGAAACTAATTAGCTGCTTTTTTAATTAATAAATATGAGTTGTGAATATTCTTGATTGATAAAAGCATTAGCAATTGTTTCATGGAAGAGTAGAGTTTTTCATTCATCATTTTTTTGTTTAAAAAACCTAACAATTTCATACTCCTTATAAGCTATTAAAATAGTGTACAATTTTATAATGATAATTACAGACTTTAACAATTTCTGTGTAGAATTTGCTATAAATAGTTATACATTAGGCTTAAGCTAAAGTTGTTTTATTTATTGTGCAAATAAAACGAAACCCACTTTAATATAGTTTATTTGAGTGGGTTCTTTATTAAGATAGCCTTTTCATTAACTCAATACTTATAATTAAATTATAGATAATATTAATTACTATAATACCCCTAAGAAAGGAAAATATTTTAAATGTTAAATGAAGTACAACCTCATATTTGTTTTGTTGGTAGTAGTAATTTGGCGTTAGCATTAATAGGAGGCTTAGTTTTAAAAGGGTTCAAAAAAGAAAAGATCCATCTTATTGAAGAGAAAAAAAATAATGATGAAAATATGTTAAAGCAAAAGGAAAAGGAAAATGGTTTAAAAAAAGCAGATATTGTTATTTTATTATTGGAACCTAAAAACTTAAAAGAAACGCTTGAACCATTTAAAAAGTATTTAGCACGTAAAGTTATTATTTCTATGATGGCAGGTGTTGATATTGCAAAATTATCAACGATTACTGGCTCAAAAAAAATTGTTCGTGTAATTTCAAATCCACCTGTGCTTACGCATACGGGTACTCACGTACTCATTGCTTCTGAGCAAATGGACCAGCTCGATAAAGATGTCATCGAAATTCTGTACTCTGCAACAGGGCAGACTTTCTGGGCAGCTTCGGAAACACAAACTGATGCAATTATTGCATTATCTGGTTCAGGGCCGGCGTACTTTTTTTATATTTTGGATAGCATGATTAAGACGGGCGTTTCATTAGGGCTCGACAAACAGTTTGCCTTAGATTTAGCACTTCAAGCCGCTGCTGGTGCAGTTGAAATGATTCGTAAAACCAATGTTCCACCTGCGGATTTATGTGGAAAGGTCACTTTAGCCAACGGAATTACCGAATCTGCTTTACGCATGTTCGATTTAGGAAATGTATCTGATGATATACGTTTAGCCATGAAGGCCGCATATCATCGTAGCAAAGAAATTACTTCAGAAATTATTTCTGAGATTGGTTAACTCATCTTTAGCAAACTAGGCCTTTAAAAAGTATTCCCAAATAATGAAACCTAAGCCAAACCCAATAAAAGAGTAGAGAGTAATAATAAAGAATACAAAACTGGCCTTATTTTTTTTCTTCAAAATGTTCATGGCGATGCCTCCAATTCAGATTAATTTTATTATGGAGATGAGGAGGCTGTAATCATAGATACAGAATTTTTTAAAAAAAATATAACAGAGTCTAAATCTGTTATGGTCTAAGCCGCTTAAGTTAATAAAGATTTTAGAATCAATATTTTAAGTCGATGTGCTATAGGCGCTACATCTTTTATTCAATTAACATTAAATCGGCTGTATTGGCAGATTTAAGAGGGCGTAGGGCAAACGTTGAGCGTGTGTGTCGAATACCTTTAATTGAATAGAGCTTTTTCCTTAAAAAACGTTCGTAATGCTCCGCATCTTTTACGGCTACTTTAACCAAATAATCATAGTCACCTGTAACCAGATGGGCTTCTACAACTTCGGGTATATCTGCTAATGCCTCGCTGAAATTCTCTAACATTTCATCATCATGACGCTCTAAAGTAATTTCAATAAAAAATAACCTCATGAATGCCGATTGCTTTAGGGTTTACGTTTACCGTTATAGCCTTCAATAATTTTTAAAGTTTACCTAGACGTTTTAGTCGTGTCCAGCATGGAGAAGATGAAAGACCTACTTCTTCAGCTAATTGAGCAACGGTTAAACGACCATTCCCGCGTAATGCAGATAAAATTTTCCGATCTATGCGATCTAGTGTGTATTCTGTTCTGTTCAAAATATAAACCAAAGAAGAATCTTCTGATAAAATTAAATATACTTTATTTTTATGCTGCCATCATTTAAAAAAAGCAAAAAATACAGGAAACATTTTGAGCTAAAGGTACATACACTATTTCTATGCATTGAACCTTTCTGGATAGGGTTGTGATGGAGCAAAGAGCACTGTTTCAGTAAGGGTGACTAAACAGTGCTCTTTGCAGATTTCATAAGAGAACAAATATCCTTCTCTAAAGAATGAAACTCTCTAATTTATTAATTGCTGTTGCTAGCTGATCATAATGATTAATTTTTTTATCTGCTAAAGGAGAGTAGATAGAAGGATCTGGGTGGAAAAAGATAGTTTTCATTCCAGCTTTGTGAGCACCTTCAATATCGGCTTTAGGGTTATCACCTACAAAAATGCATTCATTAGGAATGTAGCCAAGCTCTTTACACGCATACTCAAATATTCGCCTATCTGGTTTCCGTATGCCTATGGCCTCTGAAACGATAATTGTAGAAAAAAACTCGTTGATACCCAGTGCATAAAAAGTTATTTTCTTGAAACGGGGATTTGCCATTAGAAACTAAGCCTAATTTATATCCTTTGTTGTAAAGATTTTGAATTGTTTCAGGAACTCTTTCAAATGAAGAGGAAAACTTATTAAAGTCATTAACGTAGGATTCAAGTAATGTCTCGACGTTAAAAGATTTGATATTAAAATCTTCAAGTAATTGGGAATAAACCAAGTCTTTCCAAACACTTCCATTGTTATCTAATTCAATAAATCTGGCTATAAAATCTTGCTTATTCTGTTGTGGCACTAGTTGAAAAAAGTTTACTTGCCATTCGACAAATTTTATTAATGAGGTATTTCTATCAAGTAGAGTTTGATCTAAATCAAATAAAATAGCTTTTGGCATTTTCTGCTTTTATAAAATTTTTAGATAAAGCCAGTATAGCTGTCTATTGTATTTAAGGATTTTAAAATTTTGTGATTACTGTGTATTAAAATAAATTAAATAATAACTTTTATTTATCAATTGAAGAAAAACTAATCATTATTTTTTATCTAACTTTTCCTTTATGGTGATTTCATTGCATAGAAGGAAGCAAGGTTATGATCACCCAGCATGATATAAATCAAAAACAATATCAAAATAAGTCCCTCGACTATTTGAATAGCCAAGCTCATTCTGAAGGAATTGAATTTAATAAATTTATTAATGAAATTCAGAAAATTGAAAAGGCTGTTGTTCTTGATTTAGGCTGTGGTGGAGGCCATGTCTCTTATAATGTTGCTCCGCATGCAGACCTTGTTTTTGCTTACGATTTATCTCATGAAATGTTAGACACTGTGTCTAAGGCTGCCAGCCAACGCAAATTAAAAAACATCTTTGTGCAGCAGGGCATTGCTGAAGACATGCCTTTTAGTGATCAACAGTTTGATGTAGTCATTAGCCGATATTCAGCTCACCACTGGCAGCATGTTCCTAGCGCAATGAAAGAGGTCAACCGCGTTCTTAAGCCTGACGGCATTGTCATTTTTGTAGACATTATTAGTTCTAGCTCGCCTATATTAGACACGTTTTTACAGACGATCGAAACTATTCGAGACCCGAGTCATGTACGAAACTATAGTGTGAAAGAATGGGTTTATTTTATCGAAGATGCGGGCTTTGACTTAGTGGGCTTAGATAAACAAACGCTCTCGTTAGACTTTGATAGTTGGGTAAAGCGTATGAAAACCCCTGAAGATCAAGTTAAAACTTTGCGCTATTTGCAGGAAGGTTCATCTGACCTCGTTAAAAAATATTTCAAAATTCAAAATGACGGTAGCTTTGAAAGCCATGTGGGTTATTTTGTCTTTAAGAAATTAGGGTTTTAAAGTGGTGTAATGAGTAAGGGTTTTAGTCGATAAGAAATGAATGAAATATCACTAAAACTCTTTTCTCGAATCGATTGGATTATATTAAATAAGATTAGAAAAAAATTTAATATCATTTATTTGATAAAACTTAATCACACAATTTTTTTAAGGTGATTAAGTATTCAAAAGATAAGAGGATTTATCTAATTTTCTTATTATTAATAGACACTTATGAGTAATTATTATTTAATACGCCCGCAACATTATCACTAATACTTTTAATAACTTTGTCGGGGAAATAATGCGTAATTTTTTAGTAACAGTTTTTACTTTATTGGTAGGAACATCAGTTTATGCTGAACAAGAGCCCAAAACTTATATACAGCGAACAACTTGCGAGAGAACAGTACAACTACATGGTTTTTTAAGCCGTGCTCAACTTGATTGTAATTATCACTATACTTCACAAGAATTAGTTCATGAATCTGAAAAATGTACTAAACATGAGCTAGGTGATAAATACGGTAAAGAAGTGATGAGATTAGGTATGGACCAATTTGAAGCACGCAAGAGAGGAGATATGAAAGGCCACTTATGTGGTACGGTTTTAAAAGAGTTTCCAAACTATATTAAAAAATAAAATAAGGTTTTAAAAACCTTTTCTAGCAAGCCGATAAGATGGATTTAATTATTCATTTTATCGGTGTATCACCATATATAATTTGCCAATTAAACTAGAAAATAACTCTAAAAAATCCGCCTAATATCACATTGATACTTAAAACCTCTCTTATTATTCTCTGCGATAGAACGGAGGTGGGACGCCTTGTGTGTGCTGATTCTTGTATGTCAGTCTGTCAACCCTTCTTCGTTCTCTCATCATGAATTAATGAATCGGGTAAATTATTTTTAAAACCTGTCTGAATAGCATTTATAGCTTTTGAAAAGTTATTAAAAGAAATAACCTTTCTAGAGAGCTGAGTATTACTACTCAAAAATTTTTCTAAGCGTTTATCAAAACGATGTGAAAACTGAATCAGCTCGATTGTATTTTTTAGAGTTTCTTTGGGTCTTTTACCTGTAACTACAGACTTTAGATAACGTTGTAGGAGCCTTATTGTTCTTAAATAAAAAGGTACTTCCATCTTTAAAATTAAAGAGCATTCAAGAAGTAGCGGAAGTAAACGTTTATCGTAAGCTCCCTCTACAATCCAACTATCTTGTAAGATGATTTGTTTAATACCAACTGAGATAGTTTCTTCCGAATTTTTTACAAACTCAGTTCCACTTAAATCCCAGTAGATCTCATCAAATGCATGAGCAGATATCTTTAATTCTTTAGCTAGTTTCTTAGCGATAGTTGTTTTACCAGCACCAGAAGGGCCTACAATACAAATTTTCATGATTTATCTTTTTTGAATAGTACTTGAGTAGAAATTTTATAAATAGAAACTAGACTAAAGTTCATAAGTTACTCATCTGTTTTTATGAAAGCTTAATAATTTTATTTTGTACAATAAAAACTCAATTATAATTCCAACTTGAAGGAAATAAACTCATGAAAAAACTTTTATTCATTTGTCTAATCGGTTTGGCAGTGACACAGGTTAATGCTCATTCTGGGGGTACAAACTCTAAAGGGTGTCATACTAATAGTAAAACTGGAGACCATCACTGTCATTAAGTAAATGTATAAAAGAGTAAGCTGTTTTGCGGTTTGCTCTTTTAAATATTCTAATCTTCTTTGAATAATAAGAGGCAAAAGATGGAAATGATACTTGGGGTATTTGGTTTATTAGTTTTATGGATAATACTGGCTAAAAGACATAAAAAACAAACTGTTATAACAGGAAAGCCAATAGAGTATTTGTTTGATATTGTTGGCGAACAGTCTTATCAAGCTAATTTAAGGAAGATTGCTGGACCTAAACAAGAAAGATCAAAATATGTAGAAGTAATGGCTAGAGTAGTTTCTGAACCTTTTAATGCTTATGATAAGAACGCTGTAAAAATTGAAATTAATGGTTTAACAGTTGGTTATTTAAGTAGGGATGATGCTAAATTATTAGCTGGTAAAGTGATAAATCAGACAGTACCAGCTTTAATTAATGGTGGCTGGCTTGATGACAATAGTGAAGGAAGTTATGGTGTAAAACTAGGTATTCAAAGTCTTAACGAATTAATATAGTGAAGTACATTTCTAAGTTTTACTCATTAATTTAAAAGTTTCAAAAAAACTAAATCTCCTGTATTGGATTAATAAACCCTTTTACTAAAATTATTTTAAAGCTTTATTTCTAGCCAATATCACATTGACACCTAAAACCCCTCCGATTATGCTTTGCGTGCTGGCCTACATTGCCAGTCGATTTTGACAGATCGATATAACACACAAGACATCAAAAAGTTCTCTTTTTGGTGGCGAACTCGTTCGTCCCCCTTCGTAGCGGTAGGGCGAGGGAGGGACGCCTTGTGCGTGCTGATTCTTGTGTGTCAGTCTGTCAACCTTCTCTCGTTCTACCACCATAATCATTTGACAGTGATCTGGTAGAACTTCTTTACACACAAGGAGTCCGCTCATGCGTACTATCTCTTCTCTTTTATTGCTCTTTACCAAACTCTCTCTAGCCATATCGCCCAACTGGTCTTTAAAACGGTTTAACCGACTCTAGGTTTTCTACAACCTTAGCTCGTTACGACTCAAAAATCATAGCAACAATAAAACCTGAGATAGCTTAGGCACATTTTTGTGCTGCTTTTGCATGCCTGTTTTTAGCACTCATTTTAAGAGTGACGGCATTTCTATCTCTTTTAGATACAACAAAAAATTATTTTAAGCGGTATTCCTATGCCAAATTTAGAATCTTCATTTAGAGCGCTCAGAGTGCTTCACACCGCAAAAGACTTATTTAATCAATATGGGTTTCATAAGGTCGGGGTCGACCAAATTATTGCAGAAGCCAAAGTTGCCAAAGCTAATTTTTACAACGACTTTCATTCAAAAGCACGACTCATCGAGATGTGTCTCACTTTTCAAAAAGACGCGCTAAAAGACAAGGTATTTTCAATTTCTAATTCTTACCGTGAACAAATGGTGCTTGATAAACTTAAGGAGATTTATTTTCTACATGTCGATTTAAATGGCTTTTATCATTTGCCATTTAAGGCAATTTTTGAAATTGAAAAGCTCTATCCGGTTGCCTATAAAATCGTAGTTGATTATAGAAACTGGTTTGTTGGCGAAATTCATAAGTTGCTTTTAACCTTAAAAACGACGGCTTCAATCCAAGATGCTTACATGTTTTTATTTATGATTGATGGGGCAATGGTTCAGCTTTTAGGTGAAAATGGGGTAGATGAAAGCGCACGACTGTTGGATTATTTCTTTTTAAACTTTGTCTAATTGCTAGAACTTAAATAGAAAAAAGCCTCTTATTAAGGAGGCTTTTTCTTTGAAATAAAATAAGTGCTTAGCTTAATGTCGCAGGTTTTGCAGAATGAGTCATTTGTTCAAAATATTGAACCGCAGGTGAGCGAGCCATATAAGCTAAAGCTTGTTCAGTGTCACCTTCATGAATTGGGTTAAATTTTGGAGAAACCCATCTTAAAGTCGCTTTCCATAAATATTTAATGGTCGGTAGGTTGTCTGAGCGAGTAGCAGTTTTTTCAAATTCACGGATGAAATTAAAGAAGCCACGACGCATCAATTTTTGAATGTCTTCGTGCTCTAAATCTTGCTTACCTAGACTACGAGCAAAGTCAGCAAGGAAATAAATAAACAGTGGGAAAATAGCGGCCATAATGACTTGGCGCGACACATAAAAACCCAACTTGTTTGTTAAAAGGTGCTGAAATAAATCGTAAGCAACACAGCGGTGTTCAACTTCTTCGGCAAGGTGCCAACGGAATAAATCTGCCATTGCAGGGTCGGCGCTATCCCAAGACTTGCTATCAAGTGTCCACTGACCAATAGTTCCCGTAAAGTGCTCAATTGCAGCAATAACACCTACTCGGAAAAGTAACCAATATTCTTCAAGTTTTTTGCCTTTTACAAGCGGCAGACCAAAAGGTTTATCGCCCAATAAAATATTAAAAACAAAATGCGCATGGTTGAGTGGATCTTGAATGTCATAGCCATTTTCACGTAAGAAGTCTTGAGCTTTTTCATGGGCACGTGCATGCGCTGCTTCTTGGCGGACAAAGCCTACTACTTCTTGTTTTAATGTTTCATCGGTAATGTAGGGAAGGGTTTTATTAAACACTCGGCAAAACCAAAACTCGCCAGCTGGCAAAAGCATATTGATACCATTTGCTACATGTGAGCATAACGGATCATTCGGCATCCAGCAGACAGATGACTCCGCGAAATCAAAATATACTTTTCGAGCTTTAAGCTGATGATTCCCTGTGATCATATACGTCACCCTATTCATAATTATTCATTTAATGCGAATGCACAATTTTTAGCATTAAGTAAAATCGATCACCATGTGCTTAAGGGACAAAAACATCTTACAAAAGGCTTATAGAGATAAAAAAGTCTAAGTGAGAGGTTTGATCAATAAAAAAGGCTCCTTTATTAAAAGGAGCCTTCATTTTTATAATCTAGGCTTTAAATTCTTTAAGCCTATTCATTTTTATAAGCTAAAACTTTTTATTATAAAGCTTACGGTAAGTAACTCGCCGTGTTTAAAAGCCTAGATTGCTTGCCATTGATCTTTAACTTCTTCTGAATTTTTATTGAGTATGACTTGGTTTTCTTTCACTTCCCCAATCCACGCAGTAGGAATGAGATGATGTTGACCACTTTCGTCTCGAGTAAGCTTTAATTGATTTTCACCATCGAGATGGTCGACTGTTCCTACTTTAGTACCGCAAGAAGCAATAACATCTGCGTGTTTTTGAATGTCAGTAATATTTAAAGTATTCATTTTAGACCTCTTCTTTGAAAATAGAAAAACGGTAGAAACTAAATTACTTTAAATAATGAGCTAAATGTTGAATTTTTAATAAACCTTACAGGATCGGTTTATAAACTCACTTAA
>Ga0065703_1000205_pt1 | contig 15023 bp, 11 predicted proteins | sample SwiRhicommunBV21_FD_59090 | JGI IMG/M metagenome (GOLD analysis project Ga0065703, IMG submission 59090) | Switchgrass rhizosphere microbial communities from Buena Vista Grasslands Wildlife Area, Michigan, USA - BV2.1 v1 | ecosystem: Host-associated > Plants > Roots > Rhizosphere > Soil ...
CCTGCCATAATGTTCTCACTAGTCGCTTCTTCCATAAATCCTTCAGGAGCAACAATGGGTATCTTTCTTTGCTTCAATTCTTCAGCAGAGATAACGCCGAGAGCCCCACCAAAATGATCAATATGGCTATGCGTAAAAACAATCGCTGAAATTTTCTGGTCACCTAAATGCTGTCTTGCAAATTTAATAGCCGCTTCAGCAGTTTCCTTAGATGTTAAAGTGTCAACAATGATCCAGCCTGTATTACCCTGAATAATGGTCATGTTTGCCAGATCAAAGCCTCGAACTTGCCAGACACGATCGGTAACCTTAAACAAACCAACATTATTATTTAATTTTGCTTGTCTCCACAGGCTTGGATTTACAGTATCGGGAGCTTGATCTTTAATAAAATTAAATGCATCAAAATCCCAAATCACATCTCCTTGCTCATTTTTTATTTGGCCAGTAGGTTTAGCGATAAAACCTTTTTCAGCATTCTTAAACTCATCAGCATCTTGTAGATTATACTTACTACCGTAAGAGGCATTTGAGTCAATAACAGACTTCTCTACTTTATTTTCTGCAAATGCATTGAGCGACAAAATAGATAATAATGAGACCGTTAGTACTTTGATTTTCATAATATTTCCTTAATATTTTATATGCTTTTTATCCCTTAAAGATTGGGAATATTTTTATTGAATTAGAACTTTTTTAGCGTACTAAACAAAAAACCAATCTTTCATTAAAAGATTGGTTGATTTTCTTTATAGCTAGATTTTAAGAACAACCCTTTGTTTCAAAGGCATCTTTAGAGGTGTAACGAATATCTGGTAAATAATCACCCATTACTGCTTTTTCTTCACCCGGTACTTTCACCTTCTGAACGGCGTGAGCAAAGGCATTATCAGGTAATAAATTACGCATAATAAATAAACCAAAGTCTGAGTGACCGAAAGCTTTACCATCTTCGGCTGTATAACCTGAACCACGAGGACTTAGCTCAAGGAAATATACCCCACACTCTTCTCGTGCATTTGCTGGTCGATCTTCTGGCAACGAAGCAACAATGGTATAGAAACCGTCTTTATCTACTTTTTGAATATTTTCGTCATAGAGACAATAATTTGTCGCAGTTGAAATCACTTCATTTGTACAAATTGACCAATAACGTACATCTGTTTTTTGAACAAACTGATCATTATTAAAAGTTTTTTCTGTAGTTGGAACTTTACCTCGAAGTTCTATCACTTTACCTAATCGTCTACTTACTGCCGCATACACATATTCATTGTCAGGTGTAGCCCAATAACCCAGTTTAGGTGTCACCGCCAAACCTTCGCATTTATCAATCGGCTGTTTTGTAATAGGATCGAATTTATAAATACATTTAAAGCTATCTAAAGCACTAAAGGCTTTGTACCATTTTGGTTCCTGTTGTGCAGGAAAACCCTCATATCTATTTTGGTTAAATGCATCTACAGTATTTTTTAATGGCATTGTTGATATACGATCAATCGGTGCTTTTTTTACTTGTAGAACATTACAAACATCTTGGCCTTTTTTAATTTCACCATTTGCAAGTTGAACTTTAAATCGAGGGAAACTCACATTTCCTTTAATATCCATGTTTTTGTTGGGTACATATACACGATATAAAATGGCAACTTTGCCATCAACTGTTTTTGGGGCATACAACGTATTACTTAAAGGATTACTTGGTAAATCTCCTAATTGCAATTGTGCTGAGTAGCTACGCGCTTTGCCAAGCCGGTTATTCCCGACTACAAACGGGTTAATTGAACCTTGATTTGGTAAAATAGCTGCATCTAATAGGGAATTAACTCGCTCACCTTTTGCGGTATAGCTCACCAATGAAAAGTGACGTGAATAAGGATAATCCCCATCAATCATTACTTTTGCACCTTCTGGAACCGTAAATTCTGATGACCAATACGTTACATTAGAATCAGGAAAAGCATAATTTAACGGGTCTTCTCCCGTATGCTGTTTACTTGTTACAGAATCTTGCCACATGCAATCCGTTAACTCAGTATCTGGATTTACTGGCTTATTTCCCTGAGTAGAATCATCACTATCATTACACGCGCTCAAGCCCACAGAGCCAATAACCGTAAATAATATTGCAATCCTTAACTGATTAAATTTTTCCATAATACTTTTCCATCTTGACCAAGCGATAAAAACTTCATCTCTTGATCTCTTTGTTATATTTCTTAATCTCGAATTTTTTTCGAGACCTAATCCATTTAGATTAAAATAATAATCCAACTAGATTAAATATCAAGCTATTTTTATCAACCATGAAGAAAATTATTTTTTAAAATTAAATCAAATACTTATAAATATTTATTAAAATAACAACACTAGAGAAAAAGTTTGATCAATTCTGATTACACAAGGGAATAGAGTTCAAACCGTACTGTCTAAACTGGTTCTATAAAAATGTAGGGCGAGATGAAGCAATGCTTACTCAATAAAAGATAGGAAATTTTTTAGGTTTATTAATAAAAATGTTCTGCCTTAAAACGAATTCCTCCCTCAATATAATCTTTTAGATATTTAGCGAGTAGTTTATGGTCTTTAACCTCTGTTGGCCAAAAATGCTCCAGACCAATATCACTGATCACATTTAAAATAATATTAAAAGTAAAAAGTACTTTAAGTGAAATTGCATTAGGGTCTGCATCAGGTAAAGCTTGCTGTAATAAATCTACGGCTTTATTGGCAATAGGTACTAAAGTTTTTGCAACAATAACGCGCCCTTCATCTCCGGCACTAATCGTTTTAGAGAAAAATTTGATGTAATGAATTCCGTTATTCTGTAAAAGTATTTTTACCATGGGTTTCATTAAAGCATCTACCACATCAGAAACCTGTACATTATTAGATGGAATAGCATTTAATAACTCTAAAACTATCAATAACATAAGGCTGCATGACATGATCTAATGCAGCCTCCACGAGTCCCCATTTTGACTTAAAGTGGTAATAAAGTGCTGATTTATTTGCAACTCCAGCAGTTTCATTAATTCTTTGTACCGATAGCGTTTCAATATTATTTTGTGAAAAAAGAATGATGGCTGCTTCTATCAATTTTTCTTTAGTTTGTTTACTCATTAGCTTCCACAGTACAAGTTAAAATTAATGGTGTTAACTTAAGAAAATATCCCCATTCTTAGGCATTAACCTTTAGAGAAAAAGAATAATCCATATAGATTAAATATCAAGTTGTTTTACTCTTAAATAAGCAAAAAATAGAAACTATTCTTACCAACTTTTGCGACCAGAAGTACTTATAAACTTATTTTAACTTCTCATTGTAATTGATATTTTTCATAAAAAAGCCAACTGCATATTCAACCCAAGAACTAATTTCACTATCCGATATGATGTAATTAGGATGTGTAAGACACTTAAGATGTGCATCACTTCGTAGTAATGCTAAAAATATATTCGCAGCAATATCTGAAGAAGAATTTAACTCAATTTCACCATTTTTGGCTGATTTTTCAAGATAACCCGCAATAATATTAGCAAGACGTTCTGGGCCAACTTGAAAGAATTTTTCAGATAACTCTGGAAACCTGACTGCTTCTGCAATACATACTCTAAAAAAAGCCAAACCTGAATGCGATAATATAAAACATAGATAGGTTTTTCCCATTTCAGTTAAAGCAGAACGTAGGTTTTCGGCTTTTGTCTCGACTAATATAATTTGCTCTTGCATATTCGTGCATTGTCGTTCAATCACGGCAGCAAACATCACTTCTTTATTTTTATAACAACCATACATCGTCGCTTTTGAAACACCCGCCTCTTTTTGAATCATATCTGTTGTGGTGCCACTAAAACCATGAGTCAGAAAAAATTTTGTTGCTGCATCCAGAATTTTTTGATCTTTTTCATTAGCTTTGGTTGAAACAGACATAATGACCTTATAACAATTTTAGCGACTTCGTTTGTAGTGTAACTCATCGAAAAGTTCAAAATCGAGAATTGACGTAAATTTAATTAAAGAGTAGAGTACCGATCGGTACAGTTAATTGCAATATCTGCTACCTGCATAAATTTGTGTTTAAGATTTAAGGTAAAAGATAGAATATACGCCCCCTCATCGGTTTGGCAGGTGCAATATTTGCTGCAATGACTGTCGAATTTAATAACCGCATTACCAGCATTACCTTAGCCGACATACGTGGAGCTATGGGAATTAGTGTTGACTCGGGTTATTGGGTCAACAGTATTTATGCCAGTGCCATGATTATTGGAATGATACTGTCCACCAGTTGGGCGGTCATTTTTTCTATGCGGAGAGTTCTTCTTTTTGCCATAGGACTTTGCCTCTTCTCTAGTGTTTTAATTCCTTTTAGTCCAAATATCGAAATATTTTATTTATTACGCGCCTTACAAGGTCTAGCTAATGGTTTAACCATTCCTTTGCTCATGGCATGTGCGCTTAGATTTTTGGGGCCAGATATTCGGTTATGGGGCTTAGCGTGCTATGCATTAACTGCGACTTTCTTTCCTAACTTAAGTGCTGCGCTTTCTGCCTTTTATTTAGAGGTGATTGGCTGGAAGATGATTTTCTTTCAAACCATTCCGTTTTGTGCCTTAAGTGCTGCGTTGGTGTATTTTGGTATTCCCCAAGATCCTTTAAATTATTCAAGAATAAAGACTTACGATTGGACAGGCGCTATTTTAGCCATCATTAGCTTGGCAAGCCTGAGCACCATGTTATTGCATGGCAATCATCTAGATTGGTTCCATTCCAAATTAATTTGTGTACTGGCTTTAATAAGTACCATCACCTTACCGTTATTTTTGATACATGAATGGCGTTCTCCATCCCCATTAATTAAACCTCAAATGCTCGAAATACGAAATTTTGCTTACGCTATCTTTGCGCTGTTTTGTTTTGTGATTATTGGGATGTCGACAAGTACATTACCGCTCAATTACCTGAGTGCTGTACACGGCTATAAACCGACCCAAACCATGTGGATTGGTTTACAAATTGCGGCATTGCAATTTATCTATATTCCCATTGTCGTTAAGCTTTTAAATCAAGCTTGGGTCGATAGTCGATATGTGCATGGCTTTGGTTTGCTTCTAGTCATCGCTGGCTGTTTAGGGGCAAGTCAACTCGACACCACATGGAATCAAGATCAATTTTATTTTTGGCATGCCATTTCATGTTTAGGGCAAACCTGTGTAGTGCTCTCGTTGCTCATGATGGGTACAAACAGCGTACATCCCACCATGGCAATTTATGCTTCACCGATGATTAATACCCCGCGTGCCATTAGTGGCGTACTTGGTGTTTGTATTTTGGATTGGGTAAACCGAGTACGCGGTGAATATCATTCAACACGACTGATTGAAAATACAGCCCAACATGTTTTCCAAAATATTCAAGGCCCTGTTATTAACCCTCTTACCCCACCTGTACTGACAGAAAATGGCGCAGAACGTGTTTCAGGTGGTTTATCAGCTCTAAATTCTGCGATTCAAGCGCAGCAATCTGTTTTAGTCATTAGCGATCAATATCTAGTTTTAGCGGGATTGGCTGCGTTTTTATTGATCGTTATGCTGATTTTGCCCGTTAGAACTTATCCGCCACGTATTGCTCTCATTAAGTTAATGAATAGTCATAACTCAGGAAAATCTTTATGAGTACTCTCGAAGCCCAAGATACCACCAACATCGAACCACCCAAGTTAACAAAGGTGCAATATCTCAAAAAGCATTGGGTTATGGTTATCGCATTCATCATCGTTTTAGCATCTATTTTATGGGTTTTAAAACTTATATTTTTACCTTCTTCAATTGTTGAAACAGACGATGCACGTGTGGATGTAGAGTACTCAACCATTGCCCCTAAAGTGTCTGGCAATATTGAAGAAATTTATATTAAAGATCATCAAACTGTAAAAAAAGGACAACTTTTAGCACGCATTGATCCACGTGATTATCAAGCTGCTTTGGCTGAAGCTGAATCTAATTATGCAAAAGCACAAGCGGACTTAAGCGAAGCAATGCTGGCAGTTGATAGACAACCGACTGTTATTCGAGAAACAGAAGCTCAGCTTAGAAAAGTAGAAGCTGGAATTACACTTACTAAAGACAACACGGCGCGTTATGAACAATTACAGGCGCTCGGTGCTGAGTCTAGATTGATTACACAGCAGTCAAAAACCACATTGACTGAGCAATATGCCGACTTAGACAGCAGCAAAGAAAAAGTAATCGATGCACAGTATCAACTCAACCAATACAAGATTCAGGTACAAGCCAAACAAGCTGCTCTTAAACAAGCCCAAGCCGCACTTGATAAAGCAAAACTAAATTTGAGCTATACAGAAGTTCGAGCACCTATTGATGGCATGATTGGTCAAAAGTCGGCTAACGTGGGTAACTTTGTTGGCGCCGGTAATCCATTAATGGTTGTCGTGCCTTTAAATCAAGTCTATGTAGAAGCAAACTTTCGAGAAATTGAGTTAAAAAAAATCAAAATCGGACAACCTGTTAATGTCTATGTAGATGCTTATAACGTTGAGTTAAAGGGTGTGGTAGATAGCTTTTCACCATCTACGGGCGCATTTTTCTCTCCAATTTCTGCAACGAATGCGACTGGTAACTTTACCAAGATTGTTCAGCGTTTACCGTTACGCATCAAACTTGTTGAGAACCAACCGGATATTAAGTTGTTGCGTCCTGGTTTATCTGTTTTAGTTTCTGTGGATACTACTAAAAAATAGAAAGTCTAGATCTTGGAGCATGAGAGAAAAAAGAGACCATTTGTGGTCTCTTATCCTCCAAGCAATCAATGGTTAAGAAGAGTATGTTTTGAGCTTTTTTCAGAATGAGAATTTTAAAAAAAGAAAATTGTGATCAAATAAAATCATCCCGATATTTTTTTGGTGATTTACCAGTCCGAGCTTTAAACCAAGTAATAAAAGCATTACTAGTATAAAAACCCAAAGATTTCGAAATTAGAGATATTTTAAAATTATTATTTTCCAAATAACTTTTTGCGAGATCAAATCTAACTTCATCTAAAATTTCACTATATTTACTATTCTCTTCAAGTAATTTTCTACTTAATGTACGTACACTTATTCCTAATTTCTCTGCGATATATTCACGTGAAAAATTTCCACTTATATGTAACTGCTCATATAGAATAGAACGCACACCGTTAGTAAACTCACTACTACCTACCGATTCTTTAATAATTAATTTCGCATAATTTTCAACATTTTCATACAACCTACGGTTTGCTGTTTTTAAGGGTAGTTTTAATGCATTCTTTGATAAAATAATTGCTGATTCAGGTTGGTTAAAATACACAGGGCATTTGAAAAAATTTCTATAGAATATAATATCTTCAGCTTTTAAAATATCATGTTTAAAATGTATTGACTGTAAAACATTTTGTTCATTACTTTTTACGAGTTGAACAATACTAGCCCACCAAGCAATTTTATATTCTGTTGCATATTGTATAAATTTAGGACTGCCTAATAGGCATACCCATTCTAAGAAAATATAATTATCTTTTTCAATCAAAAAAACCTTACCAATTCTACCATTTAGCTCCCAATACTTTTCAAAGGTTTCTATGGCTTCTTCTAAGGATGAGCTAATTTCAATTAAATAACCTAATACCCCATTTGCTACCGAGTTATTTTTTTCAATAAATTTTAATATACTTAATGGATCATCTGAATTAGAAAATAAAAAAAGTATTATTTTTTCTAAATATTCAAATAAAACAAAAGAATTGGGATCTATCAATAGATTTTCATTTAAATTAATTTTATCTATTAACTCTTCACGGGTAATAGTTAAAAAAATCACAATTATCTAGTATATGATTAATTAAACCAACTCGAACTTTCCCATTTGTATTAAATTTTTCCTTCACTTTTACACCAATAAAACCTATTAATATAAATAAATTTTAGTAAGAAACTTTGAGAAATATTTTGAAAGCCTTAATCACAAACTATCTCAGTAAAATATAAACTACTACTCTTCTAAGCCTAAATTTATCATACACTAAACAATAACTTACATACAGAGTTAGCTTTTTCCATTTATTTTTTCACCTCTATTACAGCAACTCCCCATAGCCTTCTCTTGGAATAGTATCCCCTTAATAAACATGTATTTCTAATTTATGCCATTTCATTTCTGCTTTAGGTCTATTTTAAAAAAATAATGTTTAGTATCAATCATATATGTCTTTTTTGTAAATTTCTATCAATTGAAAGTTACTTATAAAAAATATAGTTTACGTTAAAGATTTTCCAAATCCGGCTTAAGTTTTTACGTTTGGGGAATTCCGAATAGATTAATTAAAGGAATAAATTATGTTCAATTTTGGATTGCCATCTATTTTTTTTAAAGTTATTTACTTCTTAAAAAATCATTTGAAGAAGAAAAATTATCAGTCAGGGCTTTCTGTTCTCTAAGAGATTGATTTGTAAATTAATTTAGGTCACCTATTTTAATGCAACGGTCTTCTGCTACTAATTTTCTAATGATTAAGCTCAACATTACAGGAGCTAAAAGTTAGAGATATCATCTAATTATCAGGAACATATCATGCCCTTGACCACAAAATTACGCATGAGTACAGCTCTAATTTCCGCATTCGCCCTATCGGCATTGGCACAAAATATTAATGCTCAAACTACAGCGATGACGGATGATACATTTTTAGCTCAAACTAAAACCGAACACCCAAATCAAGAACCATCCATTACTCGCGCTAAACAAGAGTCATCCGCCCAACAACGATTAAATGTACTTAAACAACGTTTTGGCCACTCTCCTAATATTATCGTTATTTTATTAGATGACGTTGGTTGGGGTGATCTTGGAGTATACGGTGGAGGGGTTTCTACCGGTGCTGCTACACCAAACATGGATCGTATGGCTAAAGATGGTCTACAGTTAATGAATGCCTATTCACAACCATCCTGTACACCAACTAGAGCTTCAATTTTAACCGGACAATTACCCATCAGAACAGGACTATTACGTCCTATGCTACCTGGCGAAGGTGCTCATGAAAGAGGTATTAACCCCAACACGACCCTTCCCCAAAAACTCAAAGATGCTGGTTATGTAACGCAAGCAATTGGTAAATGGCACCTAGGCTCTACCAAAGAAGCTCAACCTCAAAATGTAGGCTTCGATCATTATTATGGAATTCTGACCTCATCTGACGATTATACGGCGTGGCGAGAACCTTGGCGTAATCCAGAGTTAATGCTGGATCCTGCTCGAAAAAAATGGGCTGCCGAAGGTGAAATAATGGCCATTGTTGAAGCGTCTAAAGGACAAGAAGCTAAAGCTGTTTTTCCTATCGATAATGACTCAATCCGTCTCGTGGATGAAAAACTAACAGATAAAGCAATTAGCTTTATTAATGATTCAAAAAATAGTAATAAGCCATTTTTTCTCTATATGGGCGCACGTTGCTGTCACAATGATAATTATCCCCATCCTGATTTTGTAGGCAAATCACTTGCTAAATATCCTTATAAAGATGCCTTAGTGGAAATTGACTATCGAATAGGACAGATTCGAAAAGCATTAGAAAAGTCAGGACAATCAGAGAATACGCTGATTATTTTAGCGAGTGATAATGGCCCATTTACAGAAGCTTTCCCAGATACAGGGGTCACCCCATTTCGTGGAGCAAAAGCGACTAGTTTTGAAGGAGGCGTCCGCGTTCCCGGTATTGCCGTCTGGCCTGGAGTAATAAAACCTGGACGTATATCAGAAGGGTTATTTGATCTGACAGATATTTATGCGACTGCCTTAGGCTTAGCTGGTGGAACGGATAGCATGCCAAGTGATCGCTATATGGATACTATCGATCAGTCATCATTCCTCGTTGCTGATGATGGAAAATCACGCCGTCGAGTCCAATATTATTGGGCAAATGATAATTTCATGGGTGTTCGCATTGCCGAATATAAATTATTAGTTAAAGAACAAAGCTTTAACATTCCTGATACATGGCCACAAGCAAGTCCTTTTCAAGGTACGGCTCAACCGTTGCTATACGGCGGTAAGATTTTCAACTTACTTATTGATCCGAAAGAAGAGCACGCAATGGCTCCTCTAAAGCAACCTCAAATTCCGGTTTTAAAAGAAGCTGTAATGAGGCACTTAGAAACCATGAAAAGATATAAGACTCCTGTGCCATTTAGATAATGAGTATGACAGACCAATAACGAGCTATTAATAGATATTGATATGAATGATATGGTTTACCTCAATGGTGGTACTTTCCTAATGGGTTCAAACACCCAGTATCCCGAAGAAGCCCCAGCACATCAGGTTAGTGTTTCTCCTTTTTGGATTGATAAAACACCTGTTACAAACCTGCAATTTAAACAGTTTGTTGAAGCAACGGGTTATATCACTTTTGCCGAACTCCCTCCTAATCCAAACGATTATCCGGGGGCTCCAGCTCACATGTTACAACCGGGTTCCTTACTATTTGTTCCCCCTTTAAAGCCCACTGATTTAACAGATTGGTCTTGGTGGAAATTTGAATTTGGAACGACATGGCGTAATCCACAAGGCTCTGGATCAACTATTCGTGGTTTAGATGATCATCCTGTTGTTCATATTGCTTATTGTGATGCTTTGGCTTATGCCTCATGGCGTGGAAAATCTCTACCCTCTGAAGCGGAATGGGAATATGCAGCTAGAGGAACTCTTGAAGGTTGTGAATTCGCTTGGGGTGATGAACTCACGCCTCTTGGCAAGCATATGGCCAATACATGGCAAGGAGATTTTCCCTATGAAAATACAATGGAAGATGGTTATTCACGAACGTCTCCTGTAAAAACATTTCCCCCAAATGATTATGGGCTATATGACATGATTGGAAATGTATGGGAGTGGACAGCAGATTTTTGGTCGCCAACCCATCAATTTAAATCGGTTTCACCTTGCTGTATACGAAACAATCCACGCGGCGGTGCGAAAAATCAAAGTTATGACCCAGCAATGCCTGAGATCTCTATCCCTCGGCAAGTACTTAAAGGAGGTTCTCACCTCTGCGCCCCTAATTATTGTCGACGATACAGACCAGCCGCCAGACATCCTGAAGCTGTTGACACTTCTAGTAGCCATATAGGTTTCCGATGTGTCATCCGTGCATAACTGAAATATAAAAGTAAAAAAATGAATAACTCACTAGGAGAAGATTAAAGGAAAGAATTCATAAACACTAAATCAAGCATAAGTACTTAGCTTGAAATCACTATATTGATGATATTCATACAGCGTTCTAATAAAAAAAATTAATTAGAATGTTGTATGCCCCAAAAGGAATTTGAGGCTCTCATGTATTCACGCATTACTCGTTACTCGTTACTCGTTACTCGTTACTCGTTACTTATTTTAGCAACATCACCATTTATGAATACAGCATCTGCTGCTGCTTTGGATAGATCTGGACAGCCAGTGACTGATTTTTTTCAAGATGGTACCTATGCTTCCGTTTCTTATAACTATGTTATTCCCCAAATAAGTGGGCAAGATACTGGTCTAAGTTCTCATGGAAATCCACAACATATTCCGAATATTACCAACAACTACTCATCCCTCAGAGGAGGATTAAAAACTGATTTAAATGAAAATATTAGTGTTGGCCTTCTTTATGACCAACCCTTTAGTATAGATCTTCAACATCATGGCCAAAATGATTTTGTCTCTCAGCCTGTAAATCACCTTGTACAAGGAACTAATGCTACGTTGAGTAGTCATAATTTGACTGGTTTAGTTGGCCTGAATATTAATGAATATTTAGGTATTTATGCAGGGCCTGCGATTGAAGAGATACAAGGTAAAGTACAATTACGTGGGCACATTTATAAAGGTATGGCAAATTACAATGCTGACCTAGACTCAGATTATGCTACTGGTTGGGTCATGGGATTAAATATTAAAAAGCCTGAATTAGGGTTAAAAGCAGCCCTGACCTATCGTTCAGAAATCAGACATAAAACCGAAGGCACAGAACAATTTAGCGCATTAAGTAATGATATTTACATTTCACCTGTAATATTTACCTCTCCAGAATCGTTTAATTTTGATTTTCAAACAGGTTTGAATAAAACAACATTATTAACTGCAAATGTCCGTTGGGTACCATGGAAAGATTTCGAGTTAAAGCCTGCCAAATTAGCAGAGCGAACTGCACCAGCGAGTCCTGATCATACTGGTTTTCCATTAATTAGTTATGAGAAGAACCAATGGTCTGCACAAATTGGATTGGCTCGAAAAATGACTGAAAAGTTTGTCCTATCCACATCAATTAATTGGGACTCAGGCCTTGGAGACCCTGCAAATGCATTAGGTCCAATTAATGGTTATTGGGGAGTCGGACTTGGATTCCAATATCATTTTTTACCCGAATGGGCTATCTCATTTGGCGGCAAATATTTATGGCTCGGAGATGCTGAAGCTAAACGCCAAAATGGTGATATTGTTGGAAGATTTACAAATAACGACAGTATTGTTTTTGGATTAAAACTGTCTTATCAAAATAAATCTAATCATTAGAAATTTTAGAAAGGACGGTATTTTCCCGTCCTTTCATATGTAAAAACTTTTAATTAATCTAAATTTATGGCAACCGCTCTGGTTGCTTTACGCTTTCGGGTGACGAACAACCCGCAAACAACCACAAGCAAAGTTACGCCCAAAGATAAAGTCGTTTCATAACTATAGGCTGGTGATAAGAACATATAACCTAAAACGGTCATAATGACTAAAATCACAAACCAAGTTAACCATGGGAACAACCACATTTTAAAAGATACCGCTGTACCCTCTTTTTCCCATTTATGTCTTAAACGCAATTGTGAAAATGCAATCACCAGATACACCAGTAACGCAATTGAGCCAGTTGTTGAGAGCAAAAACCCAAAGACTTGGCCTGGAAACATATAGTTGACCGCACAGCAGACCACACCAATCAAAGTAGATAAAAACACAGCCGAAGTCGGTACGCCCGCTCCATTAATTTTTGTCACAACTCTCGGGGCTTCCTGACGTGTACCTAAGGCAAATAACATGCGAGATGAGGTATAAACTGCGGCATTCATACAGCTTGCAACTGCAATAAAAACGACAGCATCCATAATTAATTTAGTTTCAGGAACATTTAGGCTCATTAACACAAACTGAAAAGTGCCAAATTTTTGTAAGTCTGGCGAACGCCAATCGACTAAAGCAACCGCAAGAAAAATAGAAACAACAAAGAATAAAATAATTCGGTAAAGCACCAAATTGGTCGCACGTTTAATTTTTTCTTCCGGATTTTTAGATTCAGCCGCAGCAATAGAAAGAATTTCGATTCCAAAAAAATGAAAAAAGCCGAGATTAAAATGGCCGATAAAACTCCGCCCATGCCATGTGGCATAAAGCCACCATTTGAAAATAGATTGCCGACACCACTCACATTTTTTGCTAAAGGCCACATTCCAAATACAGCCATTGCCCCGATGATGATAAATACTACAATTGCAACGACTTTAATGAGGGCAAACCAAAACTCAAATTCACCAAAACTTTTGGTACTAAAAAAATTAGCTAGGCTGAGTAAAATAATAAAGGCAAACGCATAAATGGCACTAGAAATTTGCGGAAACCAAGCATGTAAAATTTCAGCTCCAGCAATGGCTTCAATTGGAATAACCAGTACCCAAAACCACCAATATAACCACCCGATGGTAAACCCAGCCCAAGGGCCAATTGCTTTACGGGCATATGTAGAAAATGAACCTGTATCTGGTTGTGCTACGGCCATTTCGCCCAGCATGCGCATAACCAAAAAAACTAAAATACTTGTAATTATATAAGCGAGTACGGCGGCTGGTCCTGCTTTTGCAATTGCCGCAGAAGAACCTACAAATAAACCCGCACCAATAACACCACCGATACTAATCATGGTGACATGTCGATTAGAAAGTCCTTCACCTAATTTTGTTGTTTTATCATTGTTCATATTCGATTCCTTCAAATTGACAAACTTATTTTAAAACCGTCTTAAAAATGTACTTCTCCAACTTGTACGAAACAAAAAAGGGAAAATCAGAGTTTTCCCTTTTTATTCATCAATTTAATGTAGGCATAGCAAATTGTTTGGATTCACGGACTTGTGTCGAAGGCCAACGTTGAGTAATGGTTTTACGGCGTGTATAAAAACGCACACCATCTGGCCCATAAGCATATAAATCACCAAACAATGAACGTTTCCAGCCACCAAAACTATGATAAGCAACTGGCACAGGTAGGGGCACATTGACCCCAACCATACCGACTTGAATATTGCTGGTAAAATAGCGTGCTGCTTCACCATCACGAGTGTAGATACACGTTCCATTACCATATTCATGGTCATTAATGAGTTGCATTGCATCTTGCATGGTTTGGACACGAATGACCTGTAAAACAGGACCAAATATTTCTTGCTGGTAACTTGTCATTTCTGGTGAAACTTGATCAATTAAAGTTGGCCCAACAAAAAAACCTTTTTCATAACCTGCTGGTTTTGCATCACGACCATCCACAACAATTTTAGCACCTTGTTGCTCTGCACTTTGAATAAAAGCTTGTACTTTATCTTTATGTGCTTGCGTAATGAGCGGTCCGAAGTCATTACGCTCATCTGCATAGTGACCAAACTTCAACTGCTTCATTTCTTGTTTTAATTTTTCAATCACAACATCTGCAACTTCATCACCAATGGCAACAGCAACGGACAGTGCCATACAACGTTCGCCAGATGAACCAAATGCTGCACCTAACAAAGAAGTCACCACATTATCAATATCCGCATCTGGCATAATAATCGCGTGATTTTTGGCCCCGCCTAACGCTTGGCAACGCTTACCACTGGCTGTTGCTGTACGGTAAATGTACTCTGCAATTGGGGTTGATCCGACAAAGCTCACCGCTTGAATTTTTGGATGATGCAA
>Ga0065703_1018755_pt1 | contig 14817 bp, 17 predicted proteins | sample SwiRhicommunBV21_FD_59090 | JGI IMG/M metagenome (GOLD analysis project Ga0065703, IMG submission 59090) | Switchgrass rhizosphere microbial communities from Buena Vista Grasslands Wildlife Area, Michigan, USA - BV2.1 v1 | ecosystem: Host-associated > Plants > Roots > Rhizosphere > Soil ...
ACAGGTGTTAAATACCGACTGGGTTAAGGTTCATTTGTTTCTGACTCCGGCTGGCCATCTGATCGATCGCGATAAAGCAGGCGCCAGCGACCAACAGGATCAGAATGTGCGACACTTTGACCTGAGGGTTATTTTTCTTGCTAACCATGAGGCCAATTGCTCCGGCAATGCACACAAGCCCTATGACCATGGAGGCATTGACGATCGGTTCTTTAAGCGAATAAATCCCATCAAGCCACCCTTTGATCATACCGGCGATGTCATCGTCAGCATGGGCCAGAGGGGTCAGGAACCACGCGAGTCCCCCGGCAATGGCACGGGCATAATACCGGCGTACTGCATCGGCCATGAGGGCGCCTTTAACCGCGACGAACAGGGGGATATCTTTCAGGGAGTGACGAGCTTTCATTATTACCTCTATGTTTTACCAATGAATATTGAGTGTGTTTTGTAGGGCATCGAGTACCCGGGGACTGACCGCAAGCATTGTGCCGACAATGATTCGTTTAACGCCGCTTGAAACATCTTCACCGGCACTGAGACCGGTGTGACCGTCTTGCTGTGAGCGTCGCAGACGGAGTAACCCCTGAAACGCATAAATGACACCGACCCACTGCAGCAAAGTCAGACCGGCGTTGATGGCGACCGCTGCCGGGCCATATTTGCCTTCTGACACATAAGCAATGGCGCCAAAGGTGACGTTTCCCAGCGCCATCTGCTGTGACGTGGCGTTCATGACCTGGTGCAGTGCGATGATGCAGCCGCATACCAAGACGACGGACAGGATTTTCCCAGCGCCATCCTGCACCTGACCGCGCCTGGCTTTGCTGGCGACACTTCCAAAGTGCAACGCCAGCATGACCAGACCGCCAACGGCACCTAACGCCAGAACCAGTTGGATCCCGACAGCGGTCACGTTATTGACGGCATTGGCCAGCATTTGGACCAAATCCATAGTTCTCCCTACCGGATAACCCCGGCGGTGGTGATCACCTGGCGTTGTGTGGTGTCAATACTCTGAACGGTGGCGTGACCAATGCGGTCTCCGGGACGTAGCGCCCAGGTACTGCCTTGGTAATTAACCCATGCAAGTCCTGGATAAAGGCTTGCGATCGTTGCGCCACGAAGGGGATTGATTTTGGTGCCAGTCCGGTGGCCATGATTGGCAGAACGAACCGCTGCTGTAGGTTGCGGGGTAGCTATTGTGGTTGATGGACGCTGTGCCAGCGCATTAACCTGGCGTTCAAGTGCGCGTATCCGCTCGTCGAGTGCCTTGATTCCTTCCCGGTTGTTCTCACTGAATACACGATTACTCTCGATAGCTTGCTGTGTTACTTCTGTTGCATTACCGATCTCGCTGGGCGCGGACGCAGGCATTGCAGTCGGTGTTGGTGGCTCCCGAGTGGCGGAGATAGCCTGAGGGGGTGTTGCCGGTGTCGGAACTGACGGACTCACCACCTCCTGGGCCGCAAACTGTGGCGGGGCACCGCTGTCATGTGGGTTGTTGCGCATCACACCGAACATCACGATCCCGATGAGACTCAACGCCATTATTCCTGCCTGAATCGGTGTCACCTTGATACCGAGCGGCAATGTAATGAGCTTTTGTTTTATGGGCTTACTGACGATGGGCGTTTCTGGGATATCGGTATCTTCCGCCAATGGCTCCGGAGGGGGGGTATCAAGATCAAAATGGGACTTGGACATTACTGTTCTCCTGCGTTGAGCGGTGTAACTACTGCGCTTTTATTGACTCTGTCGCTCTCATACACCCCTTTCATAAATTGGATGGCCACGATTTGATTTTTGAACACTTTGACCTGCTTGACCGGGAGGCGAGAAGCATCATTGGTCATCACCTTGCCGGCATTGGCTCCCAGGCCGCCGACAATCGTGCCGGCCACAGCCGAACCGCTGACCTTGCCGGTACCGCCGGAAATCGTCCCTGCATTGGTGGACAGTATTTGGGTGTTCTGTTGCTTGTAGAGATCTCCCAGGCCGCCGACGCTCGAGGCAAGGGCTGGCACAAGAATGCGGCTGATGTAGCGGTTGCTAACATCACTTGCTACCGCCGATTGCAACGTGTCGTCCTGCAGGGCGTAAGCATCTACCTGGTAATCAGCGCCGTTAAGCGTCATGCGGGTAAAGTGGATCACGACACCATCGCCAGCCAACTGAACACCCTGAGCGGTGAAACTGGCACCCGCCAGCACGCCTGCAGGAATATGCGCGAGAACGATGGAGTTGAGGTTGTCAGAATCCACAGCACTGTCGATTACACCAGGGCGACGGGTATTTGGCGGTACGACTACGATGTCTGCCCGGGCTTTGGCTTGTGCCTCCAGACTTGCGGGGGTTGCCGTTGGTGCATTCCCAGGCAGACTTTGAGTCCAGTTCCCGAATGAACCGCCTGCGGTTGTGTCAGCCGGTTGGTTTGTACCCTGTTGGCTCTGAGGACCCTGACCAAAGGCGCTGGCCAACTGCATATTCCCGGGCTTCCAGCGATCGTTGAGTATTTTCAAATAACCCTTCAACGCGGCTTTTTGGTCTTCGGCAATACCGCCATTCTGGGGATTGCTACCCGGCTGGGTATCGACCGGCGCTGTATTCAGACTGACTGGATGTGGTGCCGGTGCCGGCTTTTCTGCGTTGATGTCGCTCATACGCAATGAAGCAACAAAACTGGTTCCACCATTGTCAGCCGTTTTATAGCCGATGGTGTTGGCCTCGCTTTGCAGTCGCTGGTACTGAACGGTTTCGGCGCTGTTGCGAGGCGCATTATTGGCGACACGATTGAGGTTGTACTGCGATGGGGTTGGCTCGGGTCGGTTTAGGTACCCCCACCCAAGGTAGGCACCTGCGCTGACAATAACGACGGCACCTACTATGACCATGGTGGTCTTTTTTCCGTCGCTGGCGGCATCTTTTTCAATAGCCATGGCTTACTCCAGGTTGATGTTCAGGGCTGCGTTACGCCCCTGAACGGAGAAAACGACTTCCGGGGTCACCGGCAGCTTCCAGATGTGGGTACCGTCAGCGGCTGACGAGGTCTCAACAAAGGCATCCCGTAGCTCACTGCGAGAGCGGATATAAAGGTCATCACCTATCTGCCAGACGTTGGTCATCGGGACATTGCCACTGGTTTTTAACCGTTTGGCTTCTTTGGGCGGGGTACCATCAAGGAAGGCTTGCAGCGTGGGGTTATCCAGACTGATTTTCTCTCTTGCGATTGGCAATGCTTTGGCGGCTGGCCCGCGCATGGGGATCCGCAGGTTAAGGCTGCTGTCAGTTATCTGTGCTTTGTCCGCGTTATCCGGCTCACCACTGGATAAGGCAATGACCACCGGTACTGGCAAACCTTGCAAGTAAACCGTGACGCTGCCGGAGTCATAGGCACGCCTTGCCTGTACGGACATCACTGCGCTGTTTGGAATGAACTGGATATAGAAACCGCTTTCGTTACCGTTCACCGGGGGGGCCGCGATATTCCAGGGGGCGCCGGTTTCATCGGTGAATGATACGGTGCTTGGGAAGTTTGGCAGGGCTCGCAGCATGGGTAACGATGCTCCAGGTGACAGATTTACGGTCAGTGAACTTACTCGCGGGACGGCAGTCACCGGGGAGCGGCTCTCACTGCGCTGCAGCTGATCGAATGTGCTACGCAGATGTGTTACATCGTCCGGGGAAAGGGGGGCAATTTGGCCTTCGGCATAAGTCAGTGCCGGTGAGGGCAATGGTGTATTCCCAGCCTGTGGTAAAGGGGCATTCGGGGCTGGCCCGGGAGTTGACTGTACTGGTACCGGTTTGTTTTGAGCTGCATTCGCCGCCGGGGAATTGCCCATCGTTTGGGCTGGTTGCCAAGCGTTCGGTGCCGGGGCGACATCGACGGTAGTGGAGGCAAAAGTGTTGGCCGCAGTCAGTAATAGCAGACCGGCAAAAGGGGTTTTCATGACTATTGAGCCTCATAGGTAATGAGCTGGGACACTTCCATGCCGGTGTTTTTCAACCGGGGATCGGTACGCTGAATCAGCAGCGACACAACAAAACTTTGTTCGGGCAGTGACGACGTTTGGCCCGTCATCTTGAATTTGGTGGGGTACTGAATTTTCCAGGCATAAACACCGTTCTCCAGCGTCCCTTTGCTGACGATGACGCCCGGGGAGGTCATAACGGACATGTTCATTTTCTTGTCTTTAACGGCCGTGAGGACGTTGGACGTCGTCAACGCGGTGTAGTAACTGCGAAATCCTTCATCGGAAAAACGAGGAAGCAGGTTATTCATCTGCGTTCGGTAATTGACAAAGTCGAGCGTGAAGGCTTCACGTATCACACGGTTACCAAAGTCGGTCACATCGGCATCGCTGTACGCGGCCTGGTCTGTTGGCGTAAGGGGAATTACGCGACCATCCTGCGTGGCGAAATACTTCACCGGTGGATGCAAAACGGCATAGATCAACACACCAATAATCAACAAGCAGAGGGTGATGGTGGCGCTTTGCCACACGTTTGTGGTCAATGACTTGCGGGTGAAGCTAACATTCAATTGGTTGGCCTGATGCTGCGCGACGGCGGCGGCGTAGGGACCAGGTAACTCCGGTGAAGGAGAGTCAGGTTGTTTTTTTTGCATGGCGTTATCCACGGGCACAGGCCCCACCAGGTTATGTTCGGTGAGGCTGCAAGGAGGAACAGGTAACATCCGCTGATTTAGCGGAAGACGTATTAACGACTAAAGAGGTAATCACCACCGGTCGCGCTAGAGGATTGCGATGGTGGAGGTGAAGCAACAGGGGCCTGTTGGTAAGAGGTTGGTGCGTAATTCTTTGGCGCATTGACCGAACGGGAAGATGTGCCAACCAGGCCACCGCTGCGAGAAGACAAATCCCCCCAGGGGTCAATTTGACTCGGAATATACTCTTGGATCTTGTCGTGCGCGGCGCGGCAAATCTTGTCTTTGATGCCGTTGAGAATACCGCTCAGATCGGGAAAAGTTGGCACGGTGATCGCTGTGCTGATATCGCCTAAACACTGCTGCAATCCACTGGACACCTGATTTTCTCGCTGAGACCAGGCTTCTGCTGCTTTGCGATCCCGTTCATAGCCGTTTTGGGCACCGATTTGAGCCGCTGAAGCTGCCCGACACGTCGCGGCATGCGTCGGCAGCGTAAACGTACTGGCCAGCAAAGAGGCCAGTAAAATTAAGCGTAATTGCATAATGACTCCTTACACCCCAGGACGGGGTGACTGCGGGGTAGGTCGGGAGGTGTTCTCCACAATATCGATGTCCCGGCGCTGCGGGGCTTGCGACGGTGGAATGTAGTCGTGCGTAAACCCAAGTTGTTTATGCAGGGCCGGGGGACACTTTGCCGGTTCAACCAACGGGGCGTAGAGGCGATCCTTTTCCCCTTTCAGCCGGAAAACGAAGGCATTATTGGCTCCTGACTCATGATTGACTGCATTACCGTAGCCAATCGCTGTTACACCGTCGGTAGTCACAGCATTGAGTGCCAGATAACGATGGCCCTTGTCATTGGTGCAGAGTTTGCCCAGCACCGGATGATATTCGTCCTGATATTGCACAATGCCCTGAACATACTCACCCAGGCCTTTAACCAGCAGCAGCTTGAGCTGATTTTCACTGTCCATGGCTTTCATCAATACCGTGCCGGCATCCTGGGTTTGTACCGGCAGGTTTGGTTGTGCCGGACGTGTTGCCGGGGCGGCAGTTCCTTCTCCGTTGGGTTTAAGCCACACCAGATCGTTGGTAGGTTCAGGGAGCGGTGGCAACGAGATACCGGCATCTTTGGCCAGTTGGATCACTTGCTGCTGCAACGCGGTAAAGTGGGTCATGTCGTAAGCAACCAATGTCGCCGGTGGTGTGGCCTGTTGTTCGTAACTGACCAGTAATTGTGGGTCGATAGCCGATTTAATCTCCCACTGGTTGCGATGGGTAGTGATTTCCTTGGTTTTCTCAGTGCCGTCGGCATCAACAATGACCTTTCCCTCTTCATCCCGAACTTTAGCGGTAACCGTCACTTCTTTATTACCTAACCAGCTCAGCGTAACAACGTCATCCTTCTTGAGGCCACTGGCGGGTACGATTTGGGCAAGCTCTTTCCCCCAAATGTACCGTTCGCCCCCGGCTGTGCGTAAATGCACGTAGTAGCTGTTGTTCTCCGACTCGTCGAAGTTATAACGAGCCTGACCGTGCCCCAGTAAGGTACCGGTCAGTCCGGCTTCGCTCTCTTTGCGGCTGGCGTTACGGGGTTCATCGGGTGGCAATACCGTCGGTCTCAGTTCCGGCGGGAGACTGTTTTTTTCTGAAGGGGCAACAGAGGATGATGTTGACTCGCGTTCTGGCACAATCGCCGCCGTCGGCGTTCCGACTGGCGTTGGGGTGTCTCCCGGTGCGGGTTCATTGCTCAATGCTTTGCGCGTTTCATCCAGCATCAACTGTTGTTGTGGGTTCTTCATTTTGACATCGAGGTTGTACTCGGCGATCAACGTCACAGCACGCTGTTTAAACTCATCGCTGCCGGTCAATTCAATACGTCCCCGATAGTGCTCACGGGCAACCAGCAGGGCAGTCAAGATCATGGCATCGTTTTGGCTCGCCGTGGCATTGGCCATCGTGAGTCGGTCACCGTGGTCAACAAAAGCCGGCTCACCGGAGAACAAATATTTTACAGAACGGCCATCTGCTGCAATTTCATGAGTGATCTGTTGCATTAATGCATCCAGATCAAGAGGGGTGACCTGGCGAGTTTGCTTGCCGTCCGGCGTTTCAATTCGTATACCGTCTACTTCGAGCTCAACATCGGAAGCTTGCGTTTCGGTTGGTGACGTACTGACGTTTTCGTCGATAGGGCTTGGCACCGGTGCGAGCCGCCGGCTAAATGAAACAGGCTTATCAACGTCTTCGGTATGATCCGCCGCCTCATTGAGCGACGTAAATTCTGTGGGGGCAATTTTTGCCTGTTTATCTATTAATTTAGCATCATCAGTTTCCTGTTCATCCTTCATGGATACCGGGGCAGGGACTGTCGGTGAATACTCCAGGGCCTCTTGTTCATCCAATTCTGCAATAATATGGCTGTAGTCGGCATAGTCTTCCTGGACGGGCAGCGAAGATTCAGCAGATGCTGCCACTGTGACAGCTGGCTCAGGATCGGATGACGCTGGCATCTTAGCGTCGTTGGTACTGATGTTCGGTTCGGTTGGTTCCGGTATGGACGGAGGTGGCATATCGTCTACCGGTGCCTGTGCCGGTTCAGCGACGGGGGTATTTTCCACGGTGTGCTCCACTTGAGTGACATTCAATGCGGCAAATGTTGGTGCCAGGAATTGCGTTAATGCTTCTAACCCCCGGGCCTGGTGAAAATCGTTAAAATCGGTGAGGCCTTGTTGGCGTTCTGACTGCGTAAACGTCGGCAGTATTACCGTGCCGCCCGTGGCGTCGGCGGCTTCTTCTGCTTTCTCTTTACCCGGGTTACCAGGGCGTTTAGGTTTTGGCAGGTCGTCATCCCCCAAAAACAACTTAGGGCTGTCGGGATAGTGTTCATGCAGGGCTCTCGCCACTTTTACCAGATTGCCGGAGTCAACTGTCATGACGACGGGATGTTGAAGGGCCATTGCCGCGCTGGATGCGGTCGCGTACCCTTCGGCAAAGACGATGAGACTGCCATTTTTCAATGAACCACCGACGACAAAAAAACTGCCCTCCTTTTGGCCACCCTTGCTGAGGCGTTTACTACCATCGGGGGCGATGGTTTGCAGTGTACGGATATCCCCGGCTGCATTGCTGAGCGGAATGACCAGGTTTTCTCGTTCTGAGCGGAGACCTTTTGCGGCTTTGACCCCTTTTTTGTTCAGGTAAGCATGATTATGCCCAGCCTGATTGAGGGGGGCGTAACGAGAAGCGGATGCCTGTGCGACCTGATTGTGTTCCTTAATCTTGCGTTGTTCACGCCGATGTTGCTCCTGAGCGGCTATCGCCTTTTGGTGAGCAATAACAGTCGGATCTGGCCGGGCAGAGGCTGATGACCAAACGTTACGGTGATCTCCCGCGCGATGGTCGATGAACCAGCCGTTGGCAAAGCCATCCTTATGGCCCACATAAACCCCTGACTGTTTCCCGGGTGTATCGTCATCCATTGCGATACGGTGAGCTTTGCCATCCATTTCAGGGGGCCCGCTGAGTTTTCCCCCAAGGACGCGGATAAAGTCGCCAAATTCTTGTTGCGGATCGTCCTGTGCAGACATCACCAGGGCAGTGTCTGTCCGCCATCGCGACAACTTGCTGAGATCCGCCCCAGGTCTGGCGAACCACAGTTTTTTATCAGCATCGAATTCAAGAGCATTTTGGCCATTTTCAAGTTTTCCAGCCTGGCGCTTGGCTTCTTTAAGTTGCTCAAACGGGATAACCAGGTAAGTCGGTTCGGTGACTTTCATTCCCCCTCCCAGCCCAGTTCGTCGACATTACCCGAATAGATGCCAATCCAAATGCGAGTAGGGCGGTATATCAGGGATTGGAGTAAATAGCCGGCCAGAAATGGCGTGTCAGATTTTGTATATTGTTCTTTCATCACAGCTCCTATTCAAAAAATTTTCGATACCACCAAGGCCGCCCGGTAATGATGTTTCCCCGCATCCGGTGCAGCAGTCGTTGCAACAGCACTGTTAGCGTGTAACCGAAGATGGCCAGCACTTTGTAAAAAATCAGCAAGGCGATGCAAAACATGAGCATGGGCAGACTTGGCCAAATGACCCAGATAAGCAGCACCAGATAAACCAATACGGGAATGCCCCAGAAGGTGGCGGACCGCCCACTGTCGAGCCAGGGGGAATAGTCGTTATCCATCAATGCCTCCGTTGTTTATCGGTGAACTCCCGCCAACCGATCACTCGCTCAGCGACACGGCTATCGATGCGACCTTCAACAAACAGCGCCCAGGCTTGGTCTGCGATCCGGCTTTGTTTTTCCCGTAGCGTTGCGTTGATCATGTCGGGCCAGCGTGAATAGTGTTCGAGTCCAAGCCGATGGCGCCAGTCGTCATCAAACAGCACATATTCCCGTACGGCCTGGCGTTTTCCATCGTTCGTCGGCAACAGGTGTTGCACAACGACAAAGCGCATGGCGTCCAGAAGATCGAAGGCGATTTGTTCACGTGAGTCGTTGGGTGCCATCAAGACACACCGTGAAAAGGCATGCCCGGGTGAGAAGGCGTGAAGTGTACCTAACGTTAAGTGTCCGGACTGGGCGCAAGCGACTGCAGCCTGGAGCGTCTCAAGGTCACGGATTTCACCGATGCCGATAATATGGGGAGCCCGACGTAAAGCCAGGCGCAAACCATGGGCAAAACTGGGTACATCACGTCCTATTTCAGACTGCTGCGGTCGCAGCAATAATCGAGGGCTATTTAACAAATACTCGACAGGATCCTCATAGGTCACCAGTTTGCCGTTAGGGTTTGTTTCACCGTAATGCTGGTATATAGAGGCCAGAAGCGTGGACTTTCCCGAACCCGTTGGGCCGCAGACCAACCCCATGCCATCCATCGGTAAAAAGCTGCGGAACAAATCCTCTTCTATCCCCATATCCTCAAGGATGGGGATGTTCGACGGAATGATACGCAGAGTCATGGCAATGGCGGTATTGAGTGCACCGATCGTCGCCTGGATGAAGTTGGTCCGAAATCTGACTCGCTCACCGCGTTCGAGCCCAAAACGGCCATTATTGTCACCTTCTAACTGCAGGGGGCGATCGGCCCCTTGCCCTCCCTGAACGAGGGATTTGATATCCGGGGTATACACCTCATCAATCAGGCGAACCAAATTGGCATGCTCCAGAGGGAACTGACCGGCGACTACTTTACGGCCATGATGATCGACAACGATGGGACTGCCACTTTGCAGATGAATATCCGATACGTTATGGCGATAACAGTGAACGAAGAACTCTCGGAGTTTGTCAGCGGTAAGACCGCCCCTGAAATCAAAATTGTCTAAATCCGTCATGTCGACACTCCTTGCTGAGTGTGATGTTGATTACTGTTGGGTGTTTATCGTGGGTTTCCAGCGTTTTTTATCCAGTTCGAAGCCGGCACGTTGTTTCAGGTCACGGACTTTATCGCCCAGCATCAGCTTGTCTTTCGAACCGGTGACAGACTGCAGTTGTTCACTGACCACTGGTGGTGTGATCATGCCCTGTTGTACAAGGGTGGAATAACGCACCATGCCGGTGTAATCCCGGGTCAGCCGTCCAAAATTACTTTCCAGGGTTCGGTCGGCACTTTCTCGCCCTTCCTGCCATCCTTTCTCTATGGCTGCTCTCCAGACTTTTTCTTCGTCTCCATTTTTGGGGCGGATTTCCGTTGGAATGTCTGTGTTGATGCCCAGGCCAGCCAGCAAATATTGGCGCCAGGTCGGCGGGTTGCTGACAAATCGCTCGGGAACGAGAATGTTGTAGACCTTGTTGGCTGTGCGGATCTGACTATCGGTAATGTGGGCCAGAGATTCTGATGCCACGATCACCGGAGGTAACCAACCTTGTCTGCTGATGAGGGGGGCGAACGTGTATAGGCGATTAAGCGCATCGTTCTGACCATTCAGAGCCTGTTGAAGCTCCCAGGCGCGTTGAGCCTTTCCCCCACGAAAGCCCACGGTTTGGCCAGCATCATTAAGTAGCTGCCAGAGCGTGTCGTTAAGGCTATGTTTGTCTATGGTCTTGGGTGACAAATAGGCATCAATACTCGGTGGAGGGGAGGCTTCAGTTGTAGCCCCGATAGCCGGCACCGTGACCAGTGCCAGGCACAGGGCCAGGGCTTTTCGTGTCATGCCAGTTTTCCTTTTTTCAGGGGTAACATGAAATAGAGCCGTAGCTCTGTTGGCTGCTGATCCAACTGAGCTCGCCAATCGATCTGGGTGCGAACCAAACGCAGAACCTGTTCAAAGGTTGCGTCCTGTACATGGATTGTCAGAGGCAGGGGCAGGCGAACGCCCGTATAGGCAAAGGACAAACCGCGTTGATGCGCTAACTGACTGAGCAGTTCGATAGCGTCGCCGTCCCAATCCACTGAGATCCTCTGAGAGTTAGCGGTGATTCGTGGGATGAGCAACGATGAATGTGTCTGGTTAATGGCGTCAGCTTGGTTGAGTAGGGTCGTGGTGTTTTGTATGTCCTGTGCTGAGTGGATGATGTGGGCCTGGGGGGTAACCAGCGAATGGGTAGATATGTCACGCGAACATGCACTGAGCATTAGCACAGTGCATGCGACCATAAAGGTTTTCATTGATGAGTGTCCTACGGAAAGGTGGGATAACGCGATTTATTGGTAACACTGGCCAGTGTTTATGAGGTAATAAAAGGGTTTCATGATGGGAGTATCTGAATAGAGGATGGATTAACTCATTGGGCAACAGAACGCGTCCACATGCTCGTCATCGACATATTTGGGAATTTGGAACCAGCGAAGCCCACTCAATACCCAACCTGTAGGGCATTGGGCTGTTTTGTATCCTGAGCCCATACTCCACGCATTGGGTGCTTCAACCCATTGGCAGCGATTGTTGTCAATCTTACCGCCAGTAGGCGTCCAGACGTTATTAACGCAAGACAACACCGCGCCAGCACCATCACGACTAATCAACCCGGCACCGCCGCACCAGGCACCTGCACTGTTGGCTTGGTCAAGCTGAAGCACTTCACCAGCAGAGAGGCGGTTATCTGACCGGACCGTCCCGCCTTTTAGTTGACCGCTGGTATAAATCCCTTTGCCGTTCACTGACTTAATCCAGTCGTTGTCATCCATATATAACCCACCGCCATGGTCTTCATTGAGCCAACCTTTGCCGTTTTTGGTGATGAGCCAGCCACTATTGCTGCGAATATCTCCCGCTGCGGCTATACCGCTCCCTGCGGTTATTCCGTCGCGGGCGACCAGGTTTTGAGCATTGACGTTTTGCTGATAATTACCTGTTTGTGCATTAATATTATTGCTGTTATTCAGGTCGTTGGTCCCCATATCGATCGCAGTATGCATCTTGTTGAGATCGGGACGACCGTTAACCTGGAAGCGATACAAGCGATCACTTTCCTCCGCCTCACCGGCCAATACATCAGACGTCAGATAGGCTGCCAAGTGACCACTCTGCCCGCTGAGTCCCAGACTCGACAGATTGACTTGCCAGCCATCGCCGGCACCGTTGGCAATATTGGCGGGGTAGATATATCCCCCAAGGCCAGAGGTGTTCTGGGCGATATATCGCTGCCCCTTGAACGCAATGTCTTGACCACCTGCCGTCAAAACAAACGCGACCAATTTGTCGGTTTGCGCGGGATTGCATGCCACGGCAAGGATATAGGTCTGGGTGTTATTGTTGGTCAGGGAAAAACCTGCGGGTAAATACCCTTTATCCCTAAGGGTCTGCCCGGTTACCGTGACGTTGCCGCCCCCTTTAACCTGATTCAGTAAGGTGTCGTAGTTATCTTTGACGTATCGACGTGCACCCTGGCTCACCGTGCTCAGGTGCGTGGCTGTCACGACCCAGGTTTGTTCCTCTATATAGTTGGAATATCTTTCCAGCCCGATAGGGGCGGCAATCAACACAATCCCAAGCACGATGGCCATTGAGATCAACGATAGCCCCCGATTGATGCGAGGGCGGGTAACGTTATCAGTCATAAAACACCCAATATGGTTGAGTGAGGGAAACACCCGGTAAGTCCAGCCAATAAGGCGAACAACCAAGGAGCATAGGGCTGAGGGCTTTTATTTGTCAGAAGCGCACCGGCGATAAACAGCAAGAATGCACATCCGCTCAGCAGGCTGGCCAATTGCCAGGGAAGCCAGGCGCATAGCGCAGCAATCAAATGCACATCGCCCATGCCAAATCCTTCATCACCCCGAAGGCGTTTGGCACCGTAGTGAAAGGCATACAAGAAGATGAACATGCTGCCACTGCCAATAAGCGCAGTTGTTATGGTGAGGCGGCTCTCAGGTAGAAAGGTAAACAGCAGGCCCGTCAGCCAAAATCCATTGGTATACCGTAGTGGCAGCCAGTAGTTCCGCATGTCGAGTAACACCATTGGGATGCCCCATGCGAGTAATCCAATGATTTTGACGGCCCCTAACCACGGGAAGCCAGCTAATGCTGTTGTTGCGATCAGGACAGTGCCGGTGCCGATGAAAGTTATCGTGACGCTACGTATCTGTAATTGAGTGAGTGGTGGCCCATGATGTTCGAGTAGAAATTGCTTGGCCTGATTAACGAGCTGTTGTGTGAGGATAACGAGAAAGATACTGGCGAAGCCGATCAGCAGAGTGATCTTCAAAAGGTACATGGCCATCAGGCCGCACCTCCCTTGAGTTTCATGTACATGGCATAGATCTTCCGGGCGTAAATCATGCGACGCGGGCCGTTATTGTCAGCGAACCCGGCATTGTAGGAGCCGAGGCATTGCCAATTGACGCCGCATTGTTTGAGATGCTTGGCCAGTATCCATGCCCCAATCTGCACATTGAGGCAGGTATTGTTCAGTAGGTCTTGCTCATTATTAATAAGTCCAAGAGCACGTAATTGTGGGATATGCCGGTCATTGATTTGCATCAGCCCGAAGTCTCGGCTGGTGACCCGTCCTTTTTTATCGCGATTATTGCCGATAGCACGTGGGTTAAGACTGCTTTCAACGGTGGCCATTGAACGCAGTAATAAGGGGTCGACTTTATAGCGGGCGCCCGCCTCGTTAAAACAGAACGCCTGTGCCGGCAGCGATAATAATAACGCTCCGCCAAGCACCAGGCAGGACAAGGCACGTTGAAAAGAAAACAACATAAGAATGCACTCCAGAAAGAGTGCCGACAACAGGGCGTTGCCGGCAGGATGGGCATCAGGTGTTGCTGGTAAACGTGAGGGTGTTTTGACCAACAGAGCCTTTATCTGCAGTACATTGCGTCCCGACAGCACTGGCTGCGATCGCACCGTTAGTGGATGTACCGTTGACCATTGTGGTAACAACACTCGGCGCGGCGCTAAGTTTGGTTGCCAGGGTAATACAGGCTTCCTGCGGGATAGCTGCGTATGTCAGTGAGAAAGAGGATTTTTGACCGCCAGCAGTAGCTACGGGTTGCACGGTGACAGCCCCACCCCACAAGTTTTGAAGCTTGGCGGTTCCGGAGGACTTTGTACCAACAACAGTCATGTTTGCCGGCGCACCACCAAACTGGATCAGTGCCCCCGTCATGGCATCAGCTGCTGCGAAGTTATAGATGCCTGAGGTTTTCAGCATACTGCGACTGTTAGTCAGCAACTCTGCGGCATTGTTGTACTCAGTGCTGGCATCGTTTTTGTTAAACAAACCACCTCCCTGGGTAATGGCGACCGTCAGTATTACCAAAGCAATAACGATATAAATAGCTGCTTCAAGCAGGGTAATTGCACCACGGTTGATCACTGAACGAAGTGGTGTTTGTGTCTGTTCCATACTATTTCCTTTAGGTTGTTAGAAAGATGGGCACATTAATGTGCGACCACGAGGTCGTTGAGGTTTTGTGTGGCAAGGACGATCAGGATCATGTATCCAGCGTTGGTGCCCAATGCGAGGTTGGAAAGTAAGGACGCCGTCCGCTTGATCCGGACGACAGTTTGCACAAGCCAGGCTCGAGCAAAGTTTTCAATAATGATTTCAGCGTTATCGCCATCGGTCAGCAGGACCAACTTGTCGATAGCACGTGGGGAAGGGAAGCCGTAGCCTGCATTGCGTAATGCTAGACCGAGGTGGTTACCTTGTCTGACCTGGTGCTGAGTGGCAGCTAAGCGCTC
>Ga0065703_1000067_pt1 | contig 14534 bp, 18 predicted proteins | sample SwiRhicommunBV21_FD_59090 | JGI IMG/M metagenome (GOLD analysis project Ga0065703, IMG submission 59090) | Switchgrass rhizosphere microbial communities from Buena Vista Grasslands Wildlife Area, Michigan, USA - BV2.1 v1 | ecosystem: Host-associated > Plants > Roots > Rhizosphere > Soil ...
TAAGGGTGCCTTTTTTATTTTTAACAATTAAAAGTGGTAATTACAAAAACATATTGAAGAGCCATTATTTTATTACTTAAGGGGGATAAACCCTCCACAAAAACATATTAGGCTACATGCTGATGAAGACTGGAGTAAATCTAATGAAAAAAATGATGATGATTGTTAGTGCTGGCCTGATGTCAACAACTTTGCTTGTTGGTTGTCAAAATGCAAGCCCAGAAAGTAAACGTATTGGTTCAGCTGCGATTGGTGGTGGAGCAGGTGGGGCTGTAGGAAAACATGTGGGTGGTAATATTGGTGCAGGTTTAGGAGCGGCACTTGGTGCAGGTGTTGCAGCTAATGCAAAAGGATCCAACAGTAAAACAGTACGTAATAGTGCAATTGGTGCCGGTGTGGGTGCCGTGTTAGGTGGTGCAATAATTGGTGGCGATACTGGTGCTGCTGCAGGCGGAGCACTAGGTGGTAGTGCAGGCGCAGCCTATGAAGAGAAGAAAGGGAAGTACTAAAAGTACCCTTGTTCATCGCTAAATCATAGAAGTCCTTATTTTAATAAGGGCTTCTTTTTTTGTGTTTTTCATATTCTTAATTTTGACTGATAAGAGCGAATAGAAGAGCTTTACAAAATATCAATCGATTAGGACAGACGAATAACACAATGTGATCAAATTCCTCATAAAAGAGGATTATGCTTTTTATTAGAACAGATAATAGTGAGTATGGTCATGAAAAAAACAATTGGATTAGTTTCTGCTGTGATGCTGTCTACGCTTATGTTTACAGGTTGTCAAAATATGAGTCCATCTGACCAGCGTATTGGTGCAGCAGCAGCAGGTGGCGCACTAGGTGGTGGTTTAGGTAACCATGTAGGCGGTGGTGTTGGTGCAGGCTTAGGCGCAGCCGTAGGTGCTGGTGTTGGTTCAAATACCCAAGGCGGTAGTAAGCAAACCACGACTAAGAGTGCGATCGGAGCGGGTATCGGTTCTGTGGTAGGTAAAGCAATATTAGGTGGTGACTCTGGTGCTGCAATTGGCGGTGCGATTGGTGGTGGTGCTGGTGCAGCGATTGAAGAGAAAAAATAAAAATTTAGCAAATTAATAAAAATAAGCGCTTATTCAGCGCTTATTTTTTATTGTTGAAAGGATTTTGCTTTTTTACGTCTGATATAAAGCGTTTTTTGAACTTCAGCAATTCTTACTCCGGTTTCATCAAAAATGTTTAAATGATAGGTTCTTAAAACAGGTTCATAGTTGTCGGCAAGTTCACGAATTTGCTCAATTTCAGCCAAGTCGACTCGAATATCTGCATGCACAGTGCTGCGACCAGGAGAAAGAAAATTAATTTCAGCAGCTTTATCCCAAACAATATATTTTGATCCGAGATGATGCAGCAGAATCATCATATAAAATGGATCAACCATTGAATAAATACTGCCCCCGAAATGCGTTCCAACCAAATTCTGGTTTTTCCAAGTCAGAGGCATTTTTACTCGTACATGACAAAGTTCTAAATTCATGATTTCAATATAAATCCCTGCTCCTCGATAAGGAGGGTAGTGATTAAATAGAAATTTTGAAATCGTAGGATTGTTCTGAAGTCTTCTTAAAATAGCCATAATAGTCAATTTTTTTTATTGAAACAGTATTCATACTAGATAAGTATCATCTTTTTTATATTGATGGCAATGCTCTATCCGACTAACGACATGATCGATTGAAAAACAAGATAGGAAATGATTATGCAGCCAAAAGTTCATACAGTAACAACAAGTGACCAACAAACGCTTTGTGCCAAGACATGGGGCGACGAAAAAAATACACCGTTGGTTTTAGTACATGGTTATCCTGACAATCAAGAAGTATGGGAATCAATCATTGAACATTTAATCAATGACTTCTACATTGTCACCTATGATGTACGTGGGGCGGGTTTGTCATCTATACCAAAACGTATTCGTGATTACCGTTTAGAGCGTTTATCTCTAGACTTACAAGAAGTCGTTGATGAATTATTACCAAATCGTCAATTTCATATGGCTGCGCACGATTGGGGTTCTATCCAGTCTTGGGAGTCGGCAACGGAGCCTAAATTTAAAGGGCGTTTATTGTCATATACAACAATTTCTGGGCCATGTCTTGACCATGCAGCCTTGTTCTTACGTGATAAATTTAAATCTTCACCAGGTCAAATCTTAAAAATATTAACCAAATCTTGGTATATCGGTGCATTCCATCTTCCATTACTAGCACCAACAGTGTGGTCTCTTTTTAGCCCTGAAAAATGGGGGAAAGTGCTTACTCAGTTAGAGAGGAAAAGTAATTTACCTTTAAATAATAATATTAATGCTGATGGAAAATATGGTATTAATTTATATCGTGCCAATTTTATTCCTCGTTTAACTGGTCCACGTCAACGTTATGCGCAATGTCCAGTTAAAGCGGTTATTTTAAAATATGATACTTTTGTGAGCCCTGAATATATCACCGAGGCTATGCCAAAGTGGGTAGAAAAATTTGAATATGTAGAGCTCGAAGCAAATCACTGGGCAATTCTGAGTGAGCCTGCGAAAATTGCAGATCATATTCGTCAGTTTATTAAAGCTCAAGCTTAATGATTGAGTGACTGCATAAAACAGTTAATTCGGCGATATTTTCGGCTTCATAGATCTGAATCTGATAGAATATCGCCTTTTGTTTTGCTCTGAATTTATTCATGAATGCTGTCGTTATTGCGATTGCAGTGATGTTTTTATTATCACTGGCACGCGTTTCTGTCGTACTGACTTTAGTGGTTTCTGCCATTGTAGGCGGCCTCGTAGCAGGTTTAAGCCTTTCTCAAACCGTTGATGCCTTTAACGCTGGTCTTGGTGATGGTGCTGAAGTCGCACTTGCCTATGCAGTGCTAGGAGCATTCGCTCTAGCACTTTCAAAATCTGGTTTACCTGATTTACTTGCTCATAAACTTATTGGTTTGTTGGGAATGGAAGCGGGAAAAAGCCGTCAAACTAAAGTGAAATATCTACTATTAGGTATTTTACTTATTTCAGCTATTTTCTCTCAGAACCTTATTCCGGTTCATATTGCCTTTATTCCTGTACTCGTTCCGCCATTATTACGGGTAATGAACCATTTAAAGTTAGACCGTAGAGCCGCAGCCTGTGTGCTTACTTTAGGTTTGGTCGGAACTTATATTTTTCTTCCGGTTGGGTTTGGTGCAATTTTCCTTGAACAAATTTTGATGGGAAATATTAACAAGGTCGGTGCAGCGTACGGCTTACATGTAGAGCGTGGGATGATGTCAATTGGCATGGCCATTCCAGTTTTAGGAATGGTTTTAGGTACTTTGGTTGCTGTATTTATTAGCTACCGTAAACCAAGGATTTATGCCGATCGCGCTATTACGCCAATCACAACGATTGATTTAGATAAGCCTCTTCGTGCAACTACTCAAGTCGAAACAGCTGACTTAAAAGCAGATGCTGAAGAGTTAAAGCATGAGGCAGAGCAGGCACCAGTGATTGCAAAGAAAACCATTTTTATGGCACTCCTTGCAATCGGTCTGACACTCGCTGCACAGCTCTATTCCGGTTCAATGATTTTGGGCGGTTTAGTCGGTTTTGCTGTTCTATCTACTGCCGGAATTTTTAAGTGGCAAGATGCAGATGATGTCTTTGTACAAGGCATGCGGATGATGGCCCTAGTGGGTTTCATTATGATTTCTGCTGCGGGTTTCGCTTCAGTGATGACCCATACGGGAGATATTAATCAGCTAGTGAACGGTGTCGTCGATATTATCGGAGATAACCGAGCACTTGCGGCTTTCTTAATGCTTTGTATTGGTTTATTTGTCACAATTGGTATTGGTTCATCTTTCTCAAGTGTACCTGTACTTGCTGTCATTTATGTACCTTTATGCGTACAGTTCGGATTTTCACCATTAGCGACTATTGCCCTTATTGGGACAGCCGCAGCATTAGGTGATGCAGGTTCACCAGCTTCTGATTCAACCTTAGGGCCAACAGCTGGTTTAGGTGTAGATGGGCAACATGATCATATTTGGGATACGGTTGTACCTACATTTATTCATTTTAATATTCCGCTATTAATTTTTGGCTGGATTGCTGCAATGGTTTTATAAGTTTTTTATAAAATATTGAATGATTAACCTTCTTAATGATGATCTTTAGATTTAAATTAAGAAGGTTTTTTATTGATTAAATAAAAGATGTATTTAAAATAAATTATATTAAAATACTCAGAATTAAAAAGTATATTAAAATGGTTGGTAATATAAAATAATCTTGATTAATAAGGTTGGATTTAAAACCAATTAAAATAGTTGGTTAATATATAATTTTATTTAAAACAGATATTTAAAAATAAACGATAAAATAATTTTATAATGAGTATTGCATGATTTTAAAATACATGTTTATTATAAATATAAATAAGTTTGGAGATATTAAAGTGTTCAAAAAAGCTTTGGTTGTTGCATTAATGGGGATGTCTTCTTTTACTTTTGCTGGTAACTGGCAAGTTAAATTTGGTGGAAGTGTTATTGCTCCATCAGAAGACACAACAACTCCTTTGGGTGTGGTAAAAGCAGATAATGAATATGCATTTACGCCATCAGTAGAATACTTTTTTGGTCAATCTCCATTTTCGGCAGAGTTATTATTAGCAACACCTATTAATCATGATGTTTTGTTAGATGGAAACAAGGTAGCGCGTATTAAGCAGTTACCACCGACAATTACAGCAAAGTATCATTTTAAAAACTCGACACGTTTCACACCATATATAGGTGTTGGTGCAACCGCATTTATTCCTTGGGATGAAGAAGGGGTTGCTGACAAAGTTAAAGAAGATTTTGGTGTAGCAGGGCAAGTTGGTTTTAACTTCCAACCTGCTGATGCTAAAAAACTGGGGAGTATTTGTAGATGTTCGTTATATGGATATTAGTCCGGAAGTTACTTTAACAAATGGTGCTAAGTTTGATCTAGATATTAATCCGTTTGTTTACACTTTAGGTTATAGCTATAAATTTTAAGCATAATAATAAATAGAACAATATAATAATAAACCTAGACTCAGGCACCTCACATATATTTTATGTGAGGTTTTTTTATGAGTTTTACTTGCACTAAAAAAAGCATAAAACAGACAGTTTTCTACACATCTTATGCATATTTTTTTCTAAACTAATTTTTATTCATTACAAACATGGGAATAAAATCATGAATAACAAATTAGCGATATGTTTGGCTCTTTTTAGTGGTATTGCTTTTACACAGAGTTTGCAAGCTGCAAGTTTCTCGTGTGATGCTGCAAAAACTAAAACGGAAAAGAGTATTTGTAAGAACCGTTCTTTAAATGATGCAGATGTAAAAATGGCAACAACTTATCAAATTGTTCTGCATGCTTTACCAATGGGCGGGCGGGACAACCAAAAAGATGCTCAGCAGCAATGGCTGAAAAAAAGAAATGCTTGTGCTGCTGGTGTAAGTTGTATTGCTAAAGCTTATCAACAACGTCAAAAGCAGTTAGACACAATATTGCAAGATAGAGTGCTAAGCCATGGTCCATTTTAATTAGAGTAAAAATTTTTAATATTCAGGATTGAAAAATTCTAGAAGTACTCCATTCATAAAGCATTCGAGAACAAACAGACTTCAAAATTTAAGGAGTGATTTATGAGTGAACAAGCATCACAAAATTATAGTTTCCAAGCGGAAGTTGCACAGCTTTTACATTTAGTGACGCATTCTCTCTATTCTAACCCTGAGATTTTCTTACGCGAGCTTATCTCTAATGCATCAGATGCATGTGATAAATTACGCTTTGAAGGAATTAATCATCCTGAATATTATGAAAATGATCCAGATTTACATGTAAGAGTCATTTTAAATAAAGAAGATAAAACGTTAACGATTTCTGATAACGGTATTGGTTTAAACCAGCAAGAGGCGATTGATAACTTGGGTACGATTGCGAAATCGGGTACTAAAGATTTCATGTCAAAATTGACTGGTGATCAAAAAGCAGATGCTCAGTTGATTGGTCAATTTGGTGTTGGCTTTTACTCAGGTTTCATTGTTGCCGATAAAATTACGGTGGAATCACGCCGTGCAGGTCTAGATGCATCTGAAGGGGTGCGTTGGATTAGCGGCGGTACAGGTGAGTTTGAAGTTCAGCAAATTGACAAGGCTTCACGTGGTACTGACATCATTCTTCACTTGCGTGATGATGCGCTTGATTATTTAGAATCTTATAAAGTTAAGCAGATCGTTAATAAATACTCTGACCACATTAGCTTGCCAATTGAAATGCAAAAAGAAGTTTGGCAAGAGGAAGAGGCGGCTGAAGGTGAAGAGTCTAAAGGCGGTCAAATGGTCAAAACTGGCGAGTGGGAAGCGATTAACTCAGCCAGTGCTTTATGGACACGTAACAAAAGTGAAGTGACTGAAGAGCAGTACATTGAGTTCTATAAAAACTTAACTCATGACTTTGATGCACCACTAGCTTGGGCGCATAACCGCGTTGAAGGTAGTACCGAATATACCCAATTACTTTATATTCCAAGTAAAGCGCCACATGACATTTTTACTCGTGAAGCCAAAGCGGGCATTAAGCTCTATGTGAAACGTGTCTTTATTATGGACGATGCAGATAATTTAATTCCAAATTATCTACGTTTTGTTCAAGGTGTGGTGGATAGTGCTGATTTACCACTGAATGTAAGCCGTGAGTTGCTACAAGAAAGCCGTGATGTAAAAACGATTCGTGAAGGTAATGCACGCCGTGTATTAACTGTGCTTGATGGTTTGGCTAAATCGGAAGATGAAAAAGACCAAGAAAAATTCAAGACCTTCTATAGTGAGTTTGGTTCAGTCATTAAAGAAGGCTTGGGTGAAGACTTTGGTAACCGTGAACGTATTTTAAAATTATTACGTTATGCGACTTCAACAAATGATGAAGTAACGACTTCTTTCGCTGACTATAAAGCACGTATGAAAGAGGGCCAAAAAGCCATCTATTATGTGACTGCTGACAGTTTAGCGGCAGCGAAAAACTCGCCACAGCTTGAGTTGTTTAAGAAAAAAGGCATTGAAGTCTTATTAATGGCAGAGCGTGTTGATGAATGGGCAATGAACTTTGTTCAAGAGTTTGAAGGTACGCCATTAAAGAATGTCTCTAAAGGTGCAGTTGATTTAGGTGATTTGCAAGATGCTGAAGAGAAAAAAGCACTTGAGCAAGCAGCTGAACAGTTCAAACCTGTTGTTGATAAGCTAAGTGATTCATTGAAAGCGAAAACCAAAGAAGTACGCGTAACCACGCGTCTGGTAGACTCTCCTGCGTGTTTAGTAACAAGTGAAGGTGAGTTATCACCTCAACTCATCCGTATGTTAAAACAAGCGGGGCAAGAAGTACCTGAAATTAAGCCAATTTTAGAAATTAATCCTGAGCATCCATTGGTGAAAAAACTTGAAGGTTCAGAACATTTTGATGATTTGGCAAATGTGATTTTCGATCAGGCTGTTATTGCTGAAGGTGGTTTACCAGAAGATCCAGCAGCTTATGTAAAACGTATTAATAGCTTATTGCTGAAATAATTCAGTATAAAAAAAAAGCCTCTGAACCTTCAGGGGCTTTTTTGTGGATAAAGAAAGAGTTATCCACAATTTGATAATTTTTGGCTAAAAATTAGCTTCTAGATTCATTTGAACGCTGAGTTGATGTCTCGGATCATCATCAATATGGTTAAAAAAGTTAAGGTCATTTTGCATAAAAAGCCAATTTCGCCACACAGGCTGGTGCCATGAAATGTAAGGTCCCCAGCTATTTAGTCGCATATCATTTTTGGTATATACGCCACCACTATAAACACCGTAAGTCAGACTATTATCTTTTACAAACTCAAATTGTTGAAAAGTCCAATTTCCCCAGTTGTAATCTTCATTTTCGCTCTTGTTTACATTAAATTTATTAGAAAATAATGTGTTATCTTGCATTTTCTGCGTTAGGTTGAGAGTGGTTTCAGTGTAGTGCCGGCTGGTCGAACCGTAACGAAATACCTGCTCTGTGTCCAAACTAATGTTATGCCTTAAATTCCATTTTTTCTTTGCCAAAAATTGTACATAGACATCACTTTCTGAGTTTGAACCTAGATCAAGATTATTTTCAAAAGGCATCCAGGTTGAAATGGTGGCCCAGCTTGCACTGAGTGGATTAGTTAGTTCAGTTTGATTTGATGAAGCTTTCTTCTTTTTCTTACCCAAGGCTTTATAAGGCTGTTCAGGTTGGGTTGCACGCTTCCATAATGTATCATTTCCAAATACAGCCATAAGTTCTTGAATTAAGGTGATATCGGGTAAAGCATTATTTGTCTCTATTTCACAAGGAGAGAGTGCAAATGGCAGAGATTGTCTGTTTGTTTTGCTGAGTTGATTCGACGAGTAGGAATGTCGTCTTGAACGTTGGTGCTTTATAGAACTGTAAAAAAATTGAGTATGTGGAAGTAAAGCCAATACGCCCAGACTATAAATACAAACTAAGACAGTTGATCTGTAGTGAAATGAAAAAGAAGAGAATTGATTCATCGTTCAGAATAAAAAAGAATCAAAAATTAGAATAATATGTTAAGAGGCTAAGCTTAAATTTTTATTTAAAAGTGTTTTATTATTCATCACCTTGAATGAAGTTTCCAAGGTGATGTTTACAGGCTTAAAAAAGTGCTTCTAGACGTAAGAATGTGCTGACGAAATGGTTGCGATCTTCACGATGGTCATTAAAGTAATTTACATCTCCTTGAACAAAGAACCATTCACGTAAAACGGGTTGGCGCCATGAAACAAAAGGCCCCCAGCTATTTAAACGTAAGTCATTGTCGTTGTAATAACCACTGGTATAAATACCATAGTTAAAACGGTTATTTGCAAAGAAACTATGCTCGCGGAAAGTCCGGTTTTCCCAAGCTAGATCATCATCTTGATCATCGGCATAGGTCAGGCTGAACTGATTCGATAAAATTGGCTGATTTGGTCTGGCATGTGTAAGTTCAAGATTGGTACGTAAGTAGTTTTCGCTGTCTATACCATAACGATAAATTTGCTCTGCATAAAATTTAAAATCATTACGTAATTGCCAATCTCTCGATGCTTTTAAACGAACGTAAATATCATCTCCAGAACGAATACCTAAGTCTGCATCTGTTTCAAAAGGCAATTTTTTCGAGAAATCTGACCAACGTAAAGCAATAGAACTGTTGTCATCTCGAGTTTGCTTACCGTCTAGTTTCTTATTTGAACCTTGATTTGGGTTCTGGTTAATATTGGCTGGACTGTTATTAAATTCGTTATCTAAAGAGTCATCACCAAACACGACGCTTAGACGTTTTTCTAGAGTAGGTAGCTTAATCCTACCTCTTATTCTGGGCTTAATTTCAAAGTTATCGTATTCATTCCAATAGTTATCGACCATTACGCGAATAGTTGCTGTCGCCGGTTTCTGTGGATCGACTTCACCAAACCAGTTATCAATTTTTTCAGAAGTACGATCGGCCCAATTACGAATGTTCTTTTGTTTACGGTCAACCCATGTTTGATCTTCTGTTTGTTCGGTAGGTGGAACAATAGGTTGATTAGACTGCTCTGGAAAAATGGGTGGGGGTCGCATCTACCCAGCGCGGAATTTGATCTAGAAGATTTTCATCCGTTGTGGCTTCTGTTTGTACTCCAGAGCTTGAACCTTCGACCATTTGAGTTGAAGAAGTATGAGTTGCCTCTGCATGAGTTATGCACACCGAACCGAACCCAAGCGTTAAAAGTGCAAAAAAGCTGCCGATAAGGAATTACGTGAAATGTTTTCATATCTATCTTTATGTTTTGTTGTTGTTTCCACTTTTGTTGATTTTTCTAATAAAATCAAGAGGGCGACACAAAAGTTAAGTAAATTTAACTTTTCTTACATATTTGAAATAAATTAAAAAGTTTAAGCTAGTAGCGATTATTTTTACATAAAAAAATCCCCCAGTTAAGGGGGATGATAGATCAAGGAAACTTCAAATTCCGATCATTAAACACATAAAAAACAGAACATTACAGCGCGAATATTCTAAGCGGCAATGATAAACTGATTTTAAACAATTGGATAGTTCTTTTTTTAGAACGCTCTATTGCTAAAATGGTGATAAAACATACGATTTAATCACACTTTTAATTGTGCTGATTTATTTCTGTGGAATATCACATGATTCATCATTACAAACAGCCGCATCATCCTGTTCAACTTCTTCAGCATTTGCTTTGAGCTGTGCTTGCTCTAAAACATTTAAAAAGACTTCACGTGGTTGAGCACCTGCGAGCGCAATTCTTTGGTCAAATACAAAAAATGGCACGCCAGTAACATTTAACTGTTCTTTCGCAATTTTTTCATCATGACGAACAAAGTCAGATAGTTCATTTGTATCTAATACAAATTCAACTTCGGCATTATCAAGGCCAATACGAGAAGCGATTTCTTCAACAACCTCACGCTCACCAATTGCTAAACCTTCGGTCATATAAGCATGGAAAAAAGCTTCTTTTGCTTGGTTGCCTAAGCCTTTGCTTTGCGCAAGGTGAATAATACGGTGTGCATTGAAACTATTGCCAGAGTTAGCCTTTTGCCATTGGAAATCAATACCTTCAGAGGCAGCCATGGCCGCAATATTGCGCTCCATTTCTTCCATCTCTTCATAGGTACGGCCATATTTCTTAGCCAAACGTTCTGTATTTGATGTGTCATGCTTTGCTGGCGCATCAGGATCTAATTCAAAACTATGCCAGTGAATTTCAAGCTCAATACCTGCCTCTGCAGCTACATGTTCAAGGCGTTTTTTGCCGATATAACAGAAAGGACAAACTACATCAGACCAGACATCAACACGCATGGGAGAATCTCATAAATTTTAATTACCCATCATAATAGGGATGATGTCCAAGGATTTAAAGCTTTGAATAGCGAATAGAGTGTTGCGTATTGTGAAATAAATGGCATATAAAGAAGATATAAGCTCTATTTCATAACTATAAAGAGCAAAACTATAAGAAGGGAAATAGGAGGTGTGTATGCGCCGAGTTTTGATTGCAATTGCAAGTCTGGTTGTTATCACGAGTATTATTTTTTTCACCTATCAACATATCAAACAGCAACAGGCCAAAGACAGTAGCCAAATGTTTGATGTGGTCATGACTGAAAAAATGAACCAGCTTTATGACCAAGCACAAGACTGGTCTAAACCCATCCAGCTCGATATTCACGATAAACGTTTAGCAGGTCACTATAAGCAAATTTCAGAATTTCTCTTAAGTTATTGGATTCAAAATATAAATGCACGTAATGAATATTTAAGAGAATTAAAAGCAGCAAAGTGGGATACTTTTTTAAATGTTGATCGTTTAGATATTGATAAAAAACAGAAGTATGTGGAAACAGAAAAAATGTTAGCCGATGTTCGTACGGCTTCAGATAAATATCAAACTCAATATGAAAAAATTCATAAAACTTTCTTAGCAAAAGTTCAGGAATTATCTGTGGATGCAGAGATGAGACAACTGCTGGAAATGAAATTGGGGTCTCAACAAAAGGCTGATCAAGATCACGCAATTTTTATGATTGAACTGCAAATTTTAGATAAAGCAGAAGAAATGTTTAAACTTCTAAAAAACTATCCATGGCAAAAGAAAGACCAAATGATTCTTTTTCATGAAAATGCCCAAGTCAAAAAATTTAACCAGCTTTACCAAGATGTTTTAAAGCTGAATGCAAAAGTTGAGAAAATTAAGAAAAAGAATGTAGCTGCATTAGAGGGAGATTTAAAAGAATAAATTGAACGTGAGCATCAAAATTTATGGATTGGTGCTCTCAGCTTTTCCTTTAGTTAAAAAAGATTGTAATAAACTTTGAGAAGTTTGTAGTTTGATTAACTGCTGGGACACGTGCATGAGCTCAGTTTGCAGCTTTTCTTGAACTACTGAACACAGCGTAAATACGCGTTCATCTAAATCAAAACAAGGCAACAAGACCTGAATGTCTTTTAGATTCATTCCTGCATCATTTAATATTTTAATTTTCTTAATATTTTCAATATCTTTTTGCGTATAACTTCGATAGTTATTACTCGCCCGAAGAGGCTGTATAAGCCCTAAACTCTCATAATAACGCAGCATACGAGGGCTTACTTTTGTGAGTTCGGCAACTTTGGCAAGGTTCATAAAATAGGATTGACCTTAACAGCGGTGTCATAGTTTAGCATGTTTGTATCTTTCAAAATGGTACTTGTTTCATGATCAGAAAACTCATTTTATTAGTGTTATTCGGATTAATGTCATTTGTTGCAAATGCCAAAATAATTGAACTTCGGGAGAACAACATGCGTCAAATATTTGTGCTTCATGGTTACTCTGCTTCTATAGATGATCACTGGTTTTTAGATTTAAAACATCAAATAGAAGATGAACATACAACCGTTACTCTAATTCCATTTCCAGATTCTGAGCATCCAGATGTGGAAGCATGGCAGAAAGTTTTAGATCAGCAGATTCCTACTGTGGATGAAAATACGTATTTCGTTGCACACAGTTTAGGCGTTATTACTTTGCTGCTATTTTTTGCAACGACATGATTATCAAAAGATTGGAGGAATGATTTTAGTATCTGGATTTTCTGGACCTATTTCAGATTTTTCTCCACTTGATGCTTATATAACAAAAAGCAAAGTCGATACGAATTACTTTCATGACATAAAGAAAAAACTCGTTTATTTGTCTGATAATGATGATTTGGTTCCACCAAAACTTACGATTCAATTCGCTAAAGAAATTGATGCGCCGTACATTACAGTGCCTAATGGCGGTCATTTTTTAGGGCGGGAAGGTTATACAACATTTCCGCAAGTCGTGAATTCTTTAAAAGAGATGTTAGAGAACTAATAAAAATCCCCGTATTGATCGGGGATTTTACTTTTTGAAAACTCATTATTGTCATTGAAAGTTTATTAAGGTTGATAAAGAGCACCCAATATTTTAGAAGGTAATACAATTACATCGAAAGTTAAGGCAAAAGGAAGTAGTGGCAAGTTTGCTAACTTCTCCTTAGTTGATAATGGTACTTTGCCACTCTTATAGTGAAGATATTGAATCTTAACGTGATAGGGTTTTGACAATGGCTTTAGTGAGTTAAGGTTATTTACAGTAGGATAAACAGTTCCTTCAAGATTAAGATCAAATTTATGTGACTCTAACTTTTCTGTGCAGTCACACTGAACCACGCCATATTGTTTGAATAAAGCTAGTTCCTTTTCATTCAATTTTCCATGAGGCGGATTATAAGAAAATCTAATGTGCCCGCTAAAATGGTTACTGTTGGAAGCAGGTGCAATAAAATCCAGATCATTACTTATTTGAATATATTGTGGATTTAACTGGCTAATTAATTGAATGAAATCGTTACCGCCTTTACTAATGACATAACTATATTTTTTACCTGCGATGACAATACTGTTCTCCGGTTCATTAGGGAGAGATATTGATGGTTTTCCGAATGCTATCACATCATCTTCAACTAAAGTGATCCATTCATGGCCTGACTCATATTTTGTAAATAGCTCTCGTGTACTTTCACCAATAACGCGATTACTTGTACAACCAGTGAGAAATAAACTGACTAGCAGGCAGCTCATGAGAATGTTCTGATTTAATATTTTAAAGTTCATTATTTCTGTTGAATTCAATGGATTTATAAAAGTCTGACTATAAACAAAAGATCTTAATATTTAAATCTAACAGTATGATCTGACTTAGTCACATTCAGGCTAATTTCTAAAATATTTTTATAAAGTTCCCTACTATTACATTAAAAATTTTAATTATATTTACCGTTTATCTGAGCCTTACTGAATCAAACACGACTTTGTTGTAGCCTATTTATAGATACTTTTAATTTAATCATCATCTTTTAAGTTGAATAGGGTGACTGATTTTTGGAGCAAGTTATGAACTTTCTAAAACAATCAGCCTTCATTGCTGCATTTGCTTTTATGGGTTTGCCGACTGTTCAAGCAGAAGAAGTGGCTACTTTACCAACAATTCGCGTGATGGCTGAATCTGAGCTACGTGAAGAGGTGGGATTTGTACCCTTCCAAGAAGATAAAAAAGTGCGTCAAGCGCTGCAACATCATGAGTATAAAACGCATTACGATATACAAAATGCTTTAGTCCCTGAAGGCATGACTACGGTAGATTATCAGCCAGTTATGGCACAGCCTGATTTGTCTCAACTTTCTCCATTCTTGCAACAATACATTTTAGCGGTAGCGGGTGGAATTCAGTCTTCTGATCCAACCAATGGTATTTTTAAGATGTTAGAGCCTCTGAAAATTTACCGAAGTAATGTCGATGCTTATCGTGAGGGTACGATGAAAGTCAATATTAATGACATTATAGATTTACAGAAGAAAATCGAAAATGGATTAGCTGGTCGTTAAAAAAAATCCCC